>Ga0209208_10004166_pt1 | contig 20601 bp, 11 predicted proteins | sample S1TSphfallax_3_FD_187694 | JGI IMG/M metagenome (GOLD analysis project Ga0209208, IMG submission 187694) | Host-associated microbial communities from peat moss isolated from Minnesota, USA - S1T2_Fd - Sphagnum fallax MG (SPAdes) (version 2) | ecosystem: Host-associated > Plants > Peat moss >...
AGAGATTGAGTGATTGAGTGTATGTAGTAGTGTACAGACTACAAAACTCACTTGGACTCTATTACTCTTATTAGAGAAGCTTGGAAGAGAGAGAGAGAGAGAGCTTGCTTCCACAACACACACACACACACACACCCACTCGGGTCTCTGCGCAATTCCTCCCAGCCAGGTACTGGGGATTTGTTGGCCTTATTGGGCTACCAAGAAGAAGGCAAGGATATTGTGTTTAGATTCATTATAGAGTATTATTATTATAGTAGCTTTCAGGGATTTTGGCCCCTTAGGTAATAATAATAATAATAATAATAATAGGTCTATTTTTATTAATATGAGGATTTTTTGAAAGATGATATTTTGTTATACGATCCTTGCCTTGACCATAACACATACTTTGAGTGATGGGCAAGGCAAGTGGACCATCCTCACATCCGAATATGTTGAATAGAATCATGGGTTGTCATCCAGACCATCCTCACATCCGAAATATGTTGAAATAATCATAGGTCCTCCTCATCCAGACCATCCGAATATGGCCTAAGAATCATGAATCCTCCTCATCCAGACCATCCTCACATCCAAATTTGTTGAAATAATCATGGGTGCTCCTCATCCAGACCATCCTCACATCCGAATATGTCGAAAAAATCATAGGTCGTCATCCAGACCGTCGTCCTCACATCCGAATATGTCGAAAGAATCATGGGTCATCATCCAGACCGTCCTCACATCCAAATTTGTTGAAATAATCATGAGTCCTCCTCATCCAGACCATCCTCACATCCGAATATGGCAAAAGAATCATGGATGCTCATCCATCTGTGGTGCTCAGGGTGGTGACAGGTGAGTAAGTGAGCGAGCGGTTCAATTGATTTCATTTTGGATGAATCCTCAACCATGGCATCTCAGTGTCTTTTGTTTAATTTATAAATGTATATGAAAAAAAATTATTTTTTTCTAATTTTAAAAAAATTATGATTGTGTATTTTAAATTTTAAATTTAATGAAGAAAAAAATTGAACATTTAAAATGATATTTAGCCAATTTTGGCTATAAATATCAGATATGAAAGTGGGGGGAAAAAAATTAAAATTAAGTATCCTTCTTTACTCTTGGCTATTATCTGCTAGAAAAGAAAAAATAATTTTCTAATGCAAACAAGCAAAAAAAAATGCAAACTTGCCCCCAAAAAATGAAAACCTTAATTTTAAAATGACAAGATACACACAAGCTAATAATTAAGGAGCTCAATCTCAATGTAAATCATCATATTAAAATAGGCAAAAATCACAACCTTCTTCAAGTCTAATAATGCATACTAGAGCTTAGAATAACCCACATAGAAAATTTAAACAATTGACACCTTATTTTAGCATAAAAGAGTTGTTTTGTAAAAAAAAAATTGCATATAGTCACAATCTTGTAAGGGTTTATATAGAATGTGATGATACAAGTTTAAATCACAATTTGTTAAGGTCAGAAAAAAAAAATGGTCACCAAAGGGCATGATTATAAAGGGGTTAACTCTATTTACAAACCATATAATCTTTATCTCTAATCAGTTAAAATCTTTCTTCACTAATCTTGTTATTATCAACTTAAAACACTTGAAAACACTTTTGTTTTTGGAAAAAAAATTGTGGTAAGGTTTTAATTTTTCACTAAAATTATCCTAATCAATTCGGTGAAGAAAGGAAAAAATTGTGAAGGATACTTGTTAATGTTATAGTTATCGTGTAAAGAAACTTTTTTTTTACATGATTATATGAAATTAGGTAATAAGGTCATAACTAACATCAATGACATATGTCTTTGAAAATAATCATGTACCGAGTTTTATTGGTTTAGGGTTTCTAGAAGATTTAGTTGATCTAACTATTTAGAAAGTCTAATTGGCACAAGCTTTAGAAGGCTGGACTAGCATAAGTTTTTCAAAGGTCTAGTTGGCAAAAGTTCTTGAAAGGTTTAATTAACATAGGTTTTTAAATATTGATAAATATTTTTTAAATATTGATGAATAATTTTTAAAATTTAAAAGATGGTAGAATTATAGGTCATAAAGGTTTGATTCCTTGATCTTGCCAACACAAGTTGTGCCCTACTACTACACTATTTCAAACTTAGCTTTGTATCATGCTTTCTTCCATCAATAAAATCTTATGGTTCTTATTCATTGTTGAGTTCTTGATTTTGTCAAACCCATTTAGTTCCCTCCTTGATACTTTGTCTTGTCCTTGAACATGCCCATCCTTCATATGCATACATAATAACCAAAATGTCAACATTGGGTCAAATTTGAGCCAAAGTTTTATGTTCAAATCCTACACCAATGCATGGTTTTTATTAAATATTAGAAACTAAACATGTATCATTATGTCAAATTTCAGCATACATGATTAAAACAATTTACAACTATATGTTCCAAATTTAATCACATGCCCCATATAGTTATGCATGATCAACTATCTTTAATCATCATTGTGATTACATGATTATGGTACATGTTCATGTTTTATTAATTTGATTATGTGTCCTTATAACATGGGCACAATAACTACCATGACCAAGGATTTTTCATAATGTATACAATTTAGAACAAACCACAACAAAAGCAAGCCTAATTTAGATTAATATCACACAACATTTAGTAAAAGCATGGTTAGGTGGTTCATTTTTTACCTTGTTAGAGTCTATTTTTTATATATGTTAAAATGTTTACAATGTGATAATTAGCAACTTACATGTCCAATGTACATTCTCCTATGCTTTCATTATAAAATATGAGTAACACAAGTGTGTACATGGCTAGACATATGCTTGGTAAAAAGAACCAATGTAAAAATATAAAATTTTGAATGAGAAATGTGTTAATAAAACCTAATAATGCAATTTTCAAGCCAAAAAGTCAGATTTTGTTTAGAAGGAAATTTGTAATATTACATCTTCCTTTTAAACACCTCAATTGATGTTATCGTATTTTTTTAAAGAAAATGAATTGACCCTACTATGTCATATTAAAAAATTCAAATGTCAAATTTTTTTACTATGTTATCAAGACAATGTATAACTTCAAAAGTCTTTATGAACCCACTTTTTTTTTCAAACGCATTCATATTTTCCAATATGCTTCCCACTAAAATGTATTATAACATAAATAATTAAAGAATTGACAATGTTACTATTGAATATGATTTTAAGAGGTGTAAGCATCAAAAAATTACAAAAAAATATGATTTGCAAGTACGCAAAAAGTATCCCCATTTAATGGAGGAAAAATCATGGTTTTGAACTTTGACACAAATACTTAATGATATACATTTATTTAAGGTTCAAGTCAATGTTTTTCTAAGGATTTTTTTATAAAAAAAGCAAGGTGGTTCCAAAAAATGTAAAAATAGAAAGAAAAAAATGGTGACCTTTTTATTTTTTAAACTGAAAATCAAATGGCAACAAGTCAAAAATTGGTTACTGAAAAGTGAAATCAATCCTCAAATTAATTAACAACAAAATAGGACCAATTACCCGTGAATACTAAAACAACAAAAATAGTAATTAGATGACCTAGAAGAATGAGAAATGGAATAATGAGGTGACAAGGGGAGCCAAGGCTGCCACTTTCTGGCCCATCCTTCAAATCACAAAGTTGGAATTTAAGTTCAAAAAATCTTGAAATTTCATTTAACAAAAAAAAAGACTAAAATAAAGTTTTATGAAGATATTTCACCAACAAAAAGGAAAAAAGGTCAGTTTTAAACCATTTTATTTTTAAAAGAAAAAAAACATATTTAAAATGTCGTTTACAAAATTCCAAATTTCAAAAAGTAAAATGTAAACATTATTTGTATTTTGAAAAATCCATTTGAAAATTTTTAAACTAATGCACAATAGTGATGAATTAATTTATGTTTGATCATTCATGTAAAAACATTCAATGTATGATAATTTTATTATAGGTTTTGTTACTATTTTATGTCTATTTGTAAGTAGAAAAGTTTAAAAATAAAATTGTTCACTTTATCTTGTTTATACCTTAAATTTTTAATTCATCTACAATATTGTGATTGTGATAGTTTTTTAAAGTCCACTTAAATATGTTTTCACTCATCACAATAATCCAAAATAAGATCACATAATATGCAAGAAAAATATTCAATTCAACCTTTTTTTGAAACATAGATTGATTAGAAGTATGGAACAAAATTAATTAAGTTAAAAACATAGATTGAAAGTAATTGGGGTAAACAACAAAACTTGTCATAAATTTATTATATGTCTTTTTTCTTACTTCAATGATCAAAGATAATATAATTTTTCAATATTGTGCATTAGTTTTCAAATTAAAACTTATTTATTTACTTGATTATAATGCGAGTATTTTTGAAACCTATTTTTTTCGCAATGTGAATTTTAAAATATATATAAGTTAAGTATGTTATAATAATTAGAAAATGGAACAGATTTTTTTATGGTACCTTTTTTTGAAAAATATTTTTTATGTGTTAACTATTATATATTTTTTCAATTCAATATTTTATTTCAAAATACCGTTACACAAAATTTATGGATCCAAATGGATAAATGTATTTTTTTTATAAAAAAATCCACGCTACTACTAAACAATTTGTTAATCATACATGAAGTGGTTAAAATATTTCTAATTACTTTTAGATTTATATTATTTAAACCGTTGTCAAAAGGTTTCATGTTGTGTTGTGAAAAAAGTTTCATCATGAAATCAAATCAAACATTTTAGTAATTAAAGACATTACATTTGAATTTATTGCCCAGATTAAAATTGTAAAAAGTTGTTGTGTAAGTTTTGAAGCAAGTAAGTAATGTCATATGTAAGGGAGCAAATGCGTTTAGAACTAAATTTACTATAATTAAAGTCAATTATGAGATTTAAAAAAACTTATGCCAATGGAGGGAATTTCATTTTGAACATAGTAATGACATAAATTCTTTCAAGATTTTAATTTATTGCCCAAGTCAAAAACAATCAAACATGAAAGTTAAATTCTTGTGAATTATGTCTACTTCAAGCCACAAATCTTCTATAATGTTTTTTTTTTAAAACATTTTTGGAACAATATATGAAGTGGAAAATTAATTCAAAGTCTGAATACAAGAAAAATTGAAATGGACATGTTTATAATTATGCACATACCAAAGGGTGGCAGTATGATTGGATGGACACACAAAAAAATCATAAAGAATGGTAACCCTAGTAAAAAAAATTCCCTTTAATTTTTTTACAATTATAACTTCTTTTTTTTCATTTTTATCCGTTGCATGACAAAATATATGGCCTTAAGTTTTTATTGGAATAAAAAAAGACAAGACTTGCGATGAAGTTGCAATTTTATTGACATGACACCTTCATAATCATGCTCATGAACTTTGGAAAGTCATGACAAAATTATACCTACTTAATTAATTGATTAAAAAAAAACCTTTCAAAGTATGTTTCAAAAAGTATATGCAAAAAAAAAAACCAAATTTTATTCCTAGAAATTTATGATTTAAAAAAAGGCCAAGGAAAGTAAATACCATTACTTTCTTGAAACTTTTTGCAAATGTGATGATTACGAACATCAAAATTCAAAATATTTTTTATTTCATTAAAAGTTTCAAAGTCTATGAACCATGGAAAATATATTCACTAAAAAAACTAATAAAACCCTTTTTATCTTTTATTTTTTTCTTAAAGTTTGTTAGGTTCAATAAAATTTAAAGCAACATTCCTTATGGGTCCACCCAATCTTACTTTTGTTACAAATTGGTGTGTGATTAATTGTTTAAGGATTTGATACAACTATATAATTGAAGGTTTAGTTTCTTCTTTAATTTATATTAAATTGACCTAGGTGATTATAATTAAATTAGATTAATGATTTTGACGGTGGAATATATTGCAATGTAATATATATATGTGTGTGTGTGTGTGTGTGTGTGTGTGTGTGTGTGCGCGTGTGTGTGTCTTATAATCCTTATATTTTAAAAATGTAAAATGTGTGTGTGTAAATTTTTTTGGGTTAGTTTTCCTAAATGTTTATCTTTGTTGCCAAACTATAAAAGGATTTCATTTTTTATAACAATAAGTTGTCATCTGTTGTAAATTCCTCTTGGAATGCTTACTATTAACAATCCAACCTCCAATACAAAATTGAAAAAGAAAATCCATGTGCCTACCAACTTTCACAACTAGAAAATTTTATGAAAATAAAATACGAATGTTATGTAATAATAATCAATATTATTATTTAAAAACTTGTATGTTTTCTTTTTAAATTACAACCATGAAAAATGACATTCACATGGATGTTATCGTAAATGCCATGGTAAAAATGACATGTTTGATTGGACTTTAATGTCATGTATTCAAGTATGTCACATCTAACAATAAACATAGTCATATATGTAATTGTAAGTCTATGAATTTGGTGTAATGTATACGTACACATAACAACTAACCTCACTATAAATGATGAGAGTTGCACAATACACAAAGTCTTTGTTTTCAACTCATGTTTCACCCCAAAATGTTGCATATTTGCAAAGTCAATTTTAAAAAATTGAAACTCAATTTTTTTTAAATTAATTATATATTTATTGCATAAATTTTAGCACATGATTTTAAAGTTTCTATGAATAGTTTATGACCAATAGTGAAGGTACGACAATGAATTTTAAAACTCAAGAACAACTTTCAAAATCATTTTCAATGAAAATAATTTTTTTTAACACCATTTGTTGATCATAAGTTGCATTTAAAGGATATATGGGGTTTTTGCTCTAAGATTTATTGATTTTATATGGAATTTTTAAAATATATTTATCTTGTTTTAGAAATTTCATTTCAAATATGACACAATTTACTTTTTCACCTAGTACTTTATGCAAAATGTGTACTGATATGAAATTGTTTTATAAAAAGGATGCCCATATTCAACATATTTTCTAAGGACATCTTAGGACATGATTGGGATTTTCATAAATTTTATGAATCCTTGAGCATTTAGAACTTTAATAATATATTTCTCAGAAAATAAAAGTAAAAAATTATCTATATATGGGCCAAAATATGTTAACAATAGCCAATGGGATTACATTATAAAAAGATTGTGAATTCTTTTCTAGTCCTTTTTACTTTTTCATATAAAGGAATAGTTGAATCAAATCTTTTGCAATTTGTTGTTAAAAATACCTATAATTGCTCCAATATATCACATGTTTTGTGTTATTCATTGTTGAATAAATAAGAATTTTTCGAAATGTGGTAATTTTGTTTGATTTTGCATTTCATTTGAAAATTTATCATAAGTTCGAATCATACCAAAGTATAATAAATAATTTAGGGTTTAGTTTCTTGTATCATAAAATACATCTTTGTTTTATCTATAATGCACATTACACCCCGTTTACATGTGGTAAAGGATTCTTGAAATTTTGAGATTTTGAAACATATTGTAAATTTCTAAAACAATTAGATTTAATAAATTTTAGATTGAAAATGATTTTTGAATGGAGTTTACTATCATCTAAATTATTTTTATCAAAAGAGTCTTGTACTTTAATCTCTTGCAATTTGACTACTTTTAATGCAACAATTGTTCAAATTCAAAGGTTATTTACTAAAACTCAAATTCAAATTTTAATTTGATGAGTTTGGAGTTTGAGATCCTCAATACTCATATTAGTTGCTTAACATGGCTAGGAATCATTAACATAACTTCAAAACATTGAAACAAAAACATATCTATTATAGTTCGAAATTTTCAAAGACTCCCAATACCATTTTTGTCTCCTACTGGGATGTTTTGACCCGTATATATGGTTTGTTAATGTTCATTGTTTCAATTAACATTTTCATTACCCTCATCTTCTTGTTACCCCAATTCTTTTCTAGTCATTTTGTCATCCTTATTACTTTAATCATCTTTTTCATCATCATAAATATCCACATTGTCATCACATGTAATTTTTTGTTTGGTGAAGTTTTCCATATATTATTATTGCTTTTGGAACAACAGAAAAAGGATTAATATAATTATGTGTGTGTGTGTGTGTGATTGTTGTGTTGGCAAATAGAGAATGAACATGACACTTTGTTGATGCAACATGTTTTTATGTTGAACTAGGAGTTTTTATAAAGCATAAGCTATTTCTTTGATTTCCGTGTAATGTGGAGTGATGAAGCTATGAGGCAACATGTGACCTACCTCAATGCAAGGAGGACTATCTTCAAATATTTTTGGGAAGTCAAAAAGGTGATAACAATAAAACTCAATTCTATGAATATTAAACAATCCGTGGTAATTGCAAGTTGAAATAGGTTTGCTCCATTTCACATGAAAGTTTGTCATATCAATGTCCCAAATGTGAAGGTTCAAATGAATAGTTTGAATGTGAATAATTTTCCCATGTGCAACCATGGACCTTAACACAATTGAATCCTATCAATAGGGTAAAAGTAATAAAAATTATGGTTAATTCTTATGAACTAATGAAGTTTAATAATGGCACTACTACAAATCAAAGGTTTTACATTATTTTTTCATTAAATATAAACATATTATTAATCATATCAAAACATTGGACAAAGATAGTTCAATCAAAACATACCAATTGTTTAGGCCAAAAAATTGAATAAATTTATTGTGAATACATGTTTATTTGTGTTTGTTTTGATTAAATTGTCTTATGACATGTACATCTCCATTATGACAAAGATGATTGAAACTATGGCAATACTAATTTAATTTTTCAAATTTGAATAATCAATAATAATAATGATAATAATTTATTTTTTAAAAGTTTAAATTCAACTATGGACAAATCCATAATTTTTACCCATGACTCCACTACTCAAAAAAGGTTTGGACTCAAGAACTAACCCATGATTATCAAGATCATGTCCACAACAACTTCAAACAAAGATTTCAACCTTCACCTTTTCAACCATGACCTAAGGCCTTTACCATCCAACCATCACTTCACATGCCAAAATGTTTTTTTATCACAAATATTATAAAATTATTATTTTGGATATTTTGACATTACATGCTTACTAAATATTTAACTAATTTCATAATGAAGTTGATTATAAATGTACATCATTAACATCATAATTTAGTTTCATAAATACATTTAAAGTTATAATGCCTTTTAGTTTCAAAATATTAAATGTATTACATTAATTTAGAATATATTTAATTCCAATTAATTTATTCAAATTTTCAGTTAACTAAATTTCATAATATTCAATTTCCAGAAAGATATAATTAATTAATTAATTTTCATATCTTGAACTCAGCCAGAAAACAAGAATAATAGCTTTAGTCAAATTCTATTTTTAAAATCTCACAAAAAAATAAATTTCATTTGTGAAATTATTACAATTCAACTTCAAATGCCATTAATTAAAAATTTGATTTAATTATTTTTTGAATATTTCCCATTACAAACTTATTACACAATTACGTAATTTCATAATTACAATTATAATGCAATTTCATTTAAAAATGAACATTTGATTACTTAATTTTATAATATACTTAATTCCAATTAATTTATTCGAAATCTCAGTTAACAAAATTCCAATATATTTCAGTTTCCAAAATTATAAAACAGTCAATATTTTAATATTTTAATTTAGTAAAAAATATTAAATCTTCTTTAAAAGATCATAAAGAAATAAATTCCAGTTTTAAATTTATATAATTCAATTTGGAATGTCATTCAAATATGACTTTAATTGAATCATTTTTTGAATATTTCACATTAGAATGTTATTACATAACAAAGTGATTTCATAATGTAATTGATCACACATGAACATCATTGTTTAGTTTAATTCATAATTTAATCTTGTGATGACATTGAAAATTACAGTGCCATTGAATTTGAAAATGTAAAATTTATTTAATTCCAATTAATTTATTCAAATTTTCAGTAAGATATATTTAATATTATTATTAAATTTTTAAAAATTTTATTAAAATTTTATATCTAGGGTTGTGGAAAAAAGCAATAATAATAATTGCATGAAATTTCTAATTTTGAAAGATTCACATTGAATTGAATTGAGTTTTTTTATTATATAATTAATTTTCAATATTTTTCTAAATTGAAAACTAATAATATTTAATTTAAAGACATGAAATTAATCCAAGTTGCACATGTATATTAGGTATGTTATATTTTTTAGTAATTCAAAATATGGGGATTTAAATTTTCTTTTCACACATCATTTTTTTTCTTTTTTTGCTTTTGTCCTCAATTTTTATTTTTATACGAAACATTACAAACAATAAATTGGATCATGAAATTCGTATTTATTTTCATGTCATATTCCATGTCAAAATGTTTATGACTGTTTTTAATCATTTGTGACATGTCATATTCCACATCAAAATGTTTATGACTATTTTTAGGCATTAATTTTTATTTTATTTTTGAATTTTTGAAAATATATATGCAGAAAAACCAATATATTTCATTTTTGTTGGATCTAGGATTTGAACCTAGGATCATGGGGCTACGGACCCAACACACACATGGTTTAAACACATTGCACATTTATTACAATTTTGTGCCTCCTATTAATAATATTGTATACATTAGAATGTTCAAAATTTTAAAATCTCATGCTAATGTTTAAAATTGCAAACATATTAATTAGTCGGCAAATAACTATCAAATTTGTTCAAGGACTATGTTATTTGGAAAAAAAACTTTGGACAATCTTTTTTTGTAACTAATAAATTTTAAACCAAACTTTGGGATGTTTATCACCTCCTCTTACTTTATAAATTAATCAAATAAATAACAATCATGAGATTTAAGGCATGGAATTTTTTAATTTATAAATGTCATGAAAATCACATTTTGATTTGTTATGCTTATAACATTTAGAATACATTATTATGTTATAATGATTTTGGGATTCATAACATGGTATGATATATTATTCAAAAGTGACCTGATGCCAGTAAAACAACTTTCAAAGTTATTTAGACGTTTCAAATTTCATCTAAATTATTTACATGAAATATCTATTATATTTTTAATTTGTGGTTACTTAGATTTTTTAATATAAGGGATTTGATGGGTAAATATTATTATAAAAAATATAATTATTTCGATACACCCAAATGTGCTTAATTGTGATGGGCCAATTTAGGACAATTGTTTTTATAGTTGCTTATGAAAAATCAATATGATCTTGCATAAATGTTTCACCAAAACATTTATTCATGTTTTTAAAAATGTGTTGAAAAAAAAAAATGTCGCCAAACATAATAAAAATAATGGTCGTTCTTTATTTGTGTAATTGAAACCTACTTACAAACTTAATATGTTTCCCATGAACCTACTATGTTTACAACAAACCTACCATGACTTCTTTTATAATTTGTTTGTAAACTTCATTGAAAAAAACTATGATGAATCATTCAAATTATTTCCTTTCACTTAAAAAATAATTTCATTCACATTTGTACCAATTAAATTTGGTATGAGTAACAATTAAAACAACAATAAAGAAATGAAAAGAATGCCATTACATATATGAAATTTTGATGATAATGAAAAAAAATTCCAGTGGTGGCTTGCATCATGCTTTGTATGAAATACAACACTTATATGTCAAATTGAGCCAATAATTGTCATTTGTGCTAATAAGTCTACACAAGATCTTGTGCTTATAAAAATGTGATGTGCAATAAAATGATTATTATTAATTAATCAACTATAATTATTAGTTTAAATTATTGATTTAAAATAATGTATCACCTAATGTTGTCCCATTTTCAATGTTTATAGTTGTGGATCAAGAAACAAGTGTATATCATGATGTTGATTGTGATAAAAAATATAAGTGGCATGTAGTCATAAATGGAGTGGTTACATTTTGGCTGATTTCTACTAGCGATTACAAGACCATTTCACATCACACCAACAATGCCTACAACCATGAGCAAGATTTCGAAGGAATTTGCATAAAAGAAGAACTTGAAAAACAAAATAATGTACTTTTTTTCTTTTTTTTCTCAGATATTATTTTTTACCTAAAGCTTCTTCTTTTGCTTCTTTCTCTTCCTTCTCTATGGTTCTTTTCCCAATCTTTGGTTTTGCTCGCATTCTTTGCAAACATTGTGACCATTTCTTTTGTCGTTGGTAGCATTCCTATTGGAATTAAATGGTCGACCTCTAGTAGCTTCTAATAGACTTTACAATGATAATAGTACTAGTAGTGATGAAGAGTTTGCTTTGTAGTTGCATGTTGTGGTGTTTATTTACTGCTTGCTCATGATGATATTGGGCACATGTAGGTTAATGGAGTTGTAATAACAATAGGAAGACGTCAAGACTAGACATTGGGTTGCAGATAAATTACATTTGTTTTATTCTCTTTACCAATTATGGGGGTTTTTTTTTTTCCTTTTCAAACCTATAATGTTTTTAGATTAGGTGTATAGGCTTATCTTCACCTAAGTGCAAAACTTTTACTTATGACACATTAGGACATAGTGACATTGAATTATCAACCAACCTTTCATATAACATGTGCACATGTTTTTTATGAACCTAAAGTTGTGAAAAATAACCAAAAAATTCTTTCATATGCAAGGGCTTAAGATATCAATGTGTTTAGTTGTCTCACCAATCTATTGGGAAAGGTACCCCAATACAATGAAGATTCTCCCATATTATAAAGATACTTTTCTTTCCTAATCTTCACACACAAATAATGTATAGAGTGAGGTTTGACTTATAAAGCATATTTGAATTTCATTTTTTCATGAGTTTGATTTGGGTGTTATAATGTAATGGATCGTAGGAGCAGTTTGAAGCCTTTAATTGTTTTTTGGCATGTTTTTTTCTGACCCACGTGAGTGATAGTCTTGTTAAGTAATGAGTACAAAGGTTTAAAACTATGTGTGGGCTATTCAACCAAAAGTCATTTTCTATTATTATCTAATTCAATTTCATTGATAAATATGAATAAAATTGTTGCAAGAGGAGAAAGGAAGGTGGTTTTTTGTATAGTTGACTTAAGTTACAATTTATCCTCAAAAGCATCTAGTTTTTTCTATGATGAAATCTAGCCATGGATCTTAATGATGCAACTTGCAATGTAATCCGCTAATGATATATTTTTATGAATCTTCAATCTTTGTGTGTGTGTGTGTGTGTGTACCAATAGAGAATAATCATTGAAACCAATATAGTATGTGAATCATTAATTGATAGACACAAGTGCCATTCTTTTCGGTTGGTTCAACATCTTATTGGGCCTAGAGCTTTTTTAGCTTGGAGCCAATGTGTTATTGTAATATAAAAGAGGTGGGTTGATTCCAACCTACTAAAAGCCTTGGGGTAGATTGACCAGTGACCAAACATTTGAGCACTCAAGATAAGCCAAATCCAAGGGGAAAGTTTAATTATTTTTAGTGTCTGAAAAAACATGAACACCTTTTTTTAGCGCATTTGAGAACACAAACAATAATTGAAAATGGATTAGAAATGAAAAAGTTACGACCCCCCAAAATAAAAGGTTCAAAAAGTCAGAAAATAAACCATTGAACACCACAAAGGCCAGTTCTCAAACACCCAAAAATTTCCTTGTATGTTGTTTTGTTGTTATTAAAGTTCCAAAAATGATTTATAAAACTTTAGGTGGTGTTGTTATAACACTTTAAATTGTTTAAAATGAATAAGAAATAAAAAAGTTATAAGGTTTGAAAGTAAAAAGGGTCCAAAAAAAGAAAAAACAAAAAAAAAACATTTTGTAAGTTGGAAAACTCATCTTTCTTCTTGATATATTTTTTATCCTCCTTTTCCTTTACATTTCAAAGATGATTTCTAGAGCTCGAGGTAGTGTTCCCATAACATTTTAAATCACTCAAAATGAAGCACATATGATGAAAATATAAATATGTGTTTGGTCATAAGCAAGCAATCGATGATGGCCCAATCTACCCTACTCCTACTATTATCAGTTTTTTTTTTGTCCAATTTCCTACATAGTTTGGTGATCCATATTAAGTAGAACTAGATCAAGCAATACTAATACATATATTTTTGTGCACTCCCAATATTACAAGTCATAAGTGTTATAATGCAACAACTCCTTCTACAGATGTTGAAAGAATGAAACCAACTACAACTCTAATTCAATTTGCCCAACATGTTGAAACTTTGGCATCTCTTGTTGCTTTAGTTCAATGTGTTTCCTTGTGAATCATCTTTGCTCTTGATTTAATCCTTGTTTATTTGCTTCTTTTTGGAATTCATATAATAGAATAATAAAATTTAGTAATACTTGGACTCAATGTAGGCCCGATTTACTAATGCATTTTGTCAAATAAACCTTAAACCCTAAATTGGGCCAACATCACTTGGTCAACAATGATGAAGGTCTATGCAAATTATACTTATAAATTTTATTCGTTCAATGTTAGCTTAATTTGTATATCTATTTTTCCAAAAATAAAAATAGTATATTAACTTTCTTTTGGGGTTAAATGGCTTTGACAAAACACATTTAGTCTTTAATAATTCCTCTTGTTATTTATTTGTGCCTTTTCACTTGAAATGACTATGCAATGCATGGATGCCTATTTTGTTTGATGTGTAGGGTAGTATCTTTTAAAGGTCTATTTTCACACGAACAAAGTGGGTTATCTAGCATAGGTATTTTGTGTGTTTAACATGAAGGTGATGAAAGTTTATGAAAATTGTATATGATTTTCATTCTTTCAATGTTGGCCTTATTTACAAATGCATTTTGTCAATTAAACCATAAACCCTAAACTTTTTTCTTTCATGCTTGTTGAATTATTATTTCACAAATATGCTTATTATTTTTGTTTTGTGAAATGGTTTTAATAGGTGTGATGTTGAGCTGACATTATTGGTCATCATTGCATCATCTACAACATTTTTTGTAATGGACCAAGCTTGATGTAAGAACACAATAAAATAGTGAAGCATGCCTAAAAATCACGATAAGATGGATTAGTTTGTGGATGAATATGATAATGTTTTGGGGTTTTCAAATGGTGAATCAAACTCCCTTTTCATATTTATGTTTCAATTATTCATTTCACATAAAATTTAATTAATGGAATGTGATGAGGATGGTTTTCATTTTAATTATTGGTTCAATAGATTTATGAATTTTTTTAGTGTGTGTAGGTGTGAGGTTGTTAGTGGTTTCTTTGCCGCTTGTTGAAGCTATATACATTATCCAAGCACAATGGATTTGGGGTTTGATATTCCAAATAGTGTTCAAGTTGTCATGCAAGTACAAAAAGTTTCAAACTTCAAGGGGCTAGACAAATCATTTGATTGGGATGAAAAATTGATCTTGAATTCTAAATTATTTAGATATGTCCTTGTCATGGATGACAAAGATATTGTGGCAATTGCCATAAATTCATTCCAAAAGACATGGGATTATCTTGTGTTGAAAAGGTTTCATCATTATTTCAAAATGTAAGGATTTTCTCCTATGGCAATGTTTGGTTGGAAACATGCATAAGAATATGGAAGGTAAGTTTATAGTTGTTTTTCATTCACATGTGATGGTGTAATTTGATGACATTATTCACTAACATTTGGTTTTTTATTTTGTTTAACAATAGGTACACTCACCCTATGAGGCAAATAAATAAATAAAATGATGTTTTCAACTACTCATGGGCAACTCCAAATAAATTAGAACTATATGCCAATAATTTGGCTAACATTTTACATTCATTCATTTTGAGATTATTTCCAAATTTTGTAAAGGACTTCAAACATCTCCATGAATCTACGGAAGGTTTGGGAAAATTGGGGATACACCTTTTACAATGATGAGGATAATAAAAAATTACAATTTAACCTTCCGCATGTTGATGATGGGGATTCCATGTTTAATTACATCATAAGGTTCTTTAATGTTGAGTGCTTAGAACCATACTCAATCATTTCCCAAGTTTTAATGACAATGAATTTTCATCGAAAATGGTTTAGGTAGGATAACAATAGGTTCCCATAGTATTTTGTCCTACCATGTTCCTTCCCATAATATGTTGAAATGAATTATTTTAATTCAAAATCTATTATATAACTACCTATAATTAATGACATATTTATATAATGACGTTTTCTATGGTTGCAACCTCTTGGATTTCTTGTTTTTAGATTTTTTGTTGCATGCATCTTTTGAAATCTATTTATTTTCTTTCTATTGGAAGCTTGCTATGTTTTTTTTTCTTTGAAAACACTAATGGCATTTCTTTTCATTTTTACTTGTATATTGTAATAGAGGAAAACACATTTTATTTTGAAAAAATTGAGTTATATATATATATATATATATATATATATTTGTTTATTGCAATTTTGTTGTCATGATCACAATTTCAAATATGCATAAGGGTCCAACCATGCTATTAAGAGCCACATGTGCCCCCTTAGACCATATTTTTATTCTTAAAATATTATTAGATTTTTTTTAATATGTCTTTAAAAAAACATTAAAAATCTTCAAGGTTTTAAAATATTATTATGTTAAGGAATATGTTAAAAATTTCCAAAATATGTCATTAAGAAATATTTTCAAATTGTGTGTTTAATGTCAAAACTGCTTTAAATTTATTTTAAAGTAATCGTTACAAAAGGTTAAAAGTGCTTTTACATATGTTGCACTCATTAGATTGATTCCAAATTTTTATGATATGTACATAATGTATTGAAAATAAAATTTTATATTAAAAAAATCTATTTATTTACTTTTTTATTTTTACAATCCAAAGTTTAAAAAATTAAACAATGGTTACAACTACTTTTGATACATGTTAGTATGATTGCACCCATAGAAGTTTATTGTCACTGGTGGTGTGTAGTAGCATGGAGCCCAAGTTAGTGTAATGTTAATAATGGATTGAAATGTAATATAATTGTTTATGTTACATTGGATAGAATAGGAATTTCATTTAGAGGACAACACATTCAAAGTGGTGGAGAGTTTGTATTCCCCAAATATCAATAATATTGACCACAACATGGCATATTTTATGTTTTAATTTAAACGAGGTTTATCGTGGCACAAGGCATTACATTGGATACATTGAAATTGGGGTAACATTGACTATAAAAGCAAATGTTGCCATAAGAGAATTCAAACGACAAAAGGTTTTAACAATCGTTTTACAATTGATTTCATATTTTTTGTTAATTATATGTATAATTCATACATATTTACACAATCATTTTTTGTGCTTTAAGTTTTAATTTGGAAAGTATAAGTGGTCTTTTGGTTTTCATATATCCAAATGGCAATGTTTTAGTTGTTGTCACAAATCACATATTACATCCATGTTGGGTTTGTGATTTCATCGAAATATTCAACCAATTTGAACAAGTTTTTAAAAATATTTTGTAGTAGGTTACCATAAATACTATAAACATATAGGAAATAAGTGTAAATATTTTTCACAAAAATATAGGTCAAATTACATGGGTGTTAGATAAATCTAGGTTACAATAAGAATGACATGTTAGGTAGTTTATGTAATTTAACAATAGCAATGACATGAAAATGACATGTATCATGAAAAAGTTTTAAAGGTTTAGATTACAAAACTTTAAACCTTTTAGATTACTAGGTTAAATATACCCTTAACTAGAAAAAATGGTAATATATATATATATATATATACATATATATATATTACAATCAAAAAGCCAATAATTAATCTTGATAACAAAAACCTTGTATTGCAATTATGGAGTGAAAGACTTGTACACATGACCTATAATAACAAAATACCATTATAATCTACAAAATAAAAGAAAATGGATTGATCATACCTTTTTAGGGGAAGGTTAAATAAAACATATAAAATATATTATATGTAATTTGAGATGGGTTATTATAACTACTACAAAGGTCTAATCAAACATGGGACATATTCTAGCAAGTGATGGGCCCATGTAATCTAAGTTTTAAATAACTATAATAATTTAACAATGACAACAAAGGAAACATGCCACAAATAAATAAAAAAGTTAAGTAGTAACAAAACATTATGCTACAAGTTCAAATGTCCATAATTCTCAACAAAATTGAACTCATGTCACATAGTAGAAATACTGATGTTATAATATTAAAGGAATAATGCCTTGCTATTAGGAAGACAAGTAACATGTAATATGTAATGATTTATTTCATATCACTAAAAACAATAGTAAGAGGATTTTTCTTATAGGTGATGAGCATGTCATTTGAATTTCAAACATGTTATAAATTACAACAAAACTTATCAACAACAATATAAAAAATTGTCACAAATTAGTATAAACAAAAAAAAGGTGGTAAAACAAATGTCTCTAGGTTACAAGGTCAAAAGTTCATTTGCATTCAATTATCTTCAAATAAATACAAAAATGAAACATATTAGCCAAAAAATATAAAAATTATATGGTTCATATTAACCATGGCATGTTACAAATTCTTGAAATTAAACCATGTTGCATTACATGGCTATATATGTTACATGCCATTTTAGAAACCTAGGCTACAAACTTGATGCCATTTGAAAGGATTAAATGGATTTTTTTTATAGTGTAATCATTAAACATTATTTACAATGGGAAACATGTAACATATTTATCCTTTTAAAATATGTATAAAAAAAAAATTGCATCTCCCCCCCCTTCCCCCTTCCCCCTCCCCCCACCCACCCCCCTTCCCCCTTTTCAAGTTCAGAAAAAATATGATGAATGTAAGATTGAGTGACTCAATATTGGCAAAATTTGTACTCCCTATAAATCCATACAAGATTATTTAAAATGATTCAAATAGACATGGCTATTATTTTTTGAAATGTAGTTATTTTAATCTTTGAATAATACATGTTCAATCATTTACAAACCTTCGCAAATTCATGTGAAAACTTGTATTTAATGTAGCTGATGTGATTTTTTAATTTGAATGTCCTAAAATAAAACCCAGAGTCTAGATGAATAATGACCCATGTAAAGCTTTCAAAAACATATGCTTTTAGGACAAATAATTTGAAAAAATACAAAAATTGCAACTCATGTGAACTTATGAAAAAATGGTCAAATTTTAACCATTTAAAAGACCCTAACTATAAGATGGTTAAGGTTTTCAAATAAAAGATTCCTCATATGAATTCATGGTATTATATTACATTATATATTGAATTCCAATAACAAATTTGGAATGTGTGTCAATTTTATTTTTTCATTTTGTGATGGTCCAATTGGACGACCAATCTATATTTTTTGATTTCAAAAGTCCCATACTATGAGGTTTTTTTATCAATAAATGACCACATAGTTGTTTTCATAATGAAATTGTTAGTCTTGATTCAAGTCTCAATTAGTAAATCTAAAAAGATATTAATCACCGTACACATTTGAATAAAGGGTACCCAAGATAAAAACATCGTTTTGTCACAGTAGTGAAACGTTCAATCTTGCATTCACCTAATAAAAATAAAAGGTAAACAAAGTCTATAACTTTCACATCCATTTCAAAGGTGTACATGCCATGTCCCCCCTTGATTTTTTGTTATCGTGCATTTTCCCCACATTGTTCATCCAATCAGTACTACCAAAGTGGGGTGTAATTTACTAGCTTAAATCACTATGGGACCTTAAAAGTGAAATAACTTCATTGCATTTTACTGATTTCACCTAGTGAAAGTTATTTCATTATAATATCATTATGTAGACATCATGTTTCATTTTTGGTTAACATAATTCACTAATACAATTTACTATAACAAATATGTTTATTTTTATGTTTTTAAAAATATTATATATATGTTACTTTATAATATACCTTATATTATTTTAAGTTACTCTAGTTATTCTAACTTATATTTTATGTTATTATAGGCTATTATAAATTATTGTACCTTAAATTATTATATGTTATTTTACCTTAAAATATCTTAACTAGTTTATTATAGACTTTTAAATTATTTAAAATTAAATTATTCAACTAATTTTAGGTTATACCTTAAGTTATTTTATTTAAAATTAATATATGTTATTTCAAGTTATACTTTAAATTATTCAAGGTCATTCTACTTAATGTTATTATAACTTATTTTATCCTAAACATAATAATTTAAAAATAATCTAAAGCAAAATATAATGACCTAAGGTAAAAATAACTTAAAATATAAAATAATAACCTATGAGAAATAATTTTAAATACCCTATAATATAATAACTACCAATACCCTATGATATTATAACATAGAATATCAAACAATAATTTATAATAAAATAATCACCAGTAATATAACTTATAATAACCAACAATAACTTATATTACAATAACCATTAATAAAATAGCCATTAATAACCACCAATAAAATAATCACCAATGGCTTATAGTGGAATAATCAGTAATAACCATTAATAGAATAACCACCAATAGTCATTAATAGAATAGCCACCAATAGCCATTAATAGATTAATCACGAATAACCATTAATAGAATAGCCACCAATAGCCATTAATAAATTAATCACGAATAACCATTAATAGAATAGCCACCAATAGCCA
>Ga0209208_10004167_pt1 | contig 20597 bp, 7 predicted proteins | sample S1TSphfallax_3_FD_187694 | JGI IMG/M metagenome (GOLD analysis project Ga0209208, IMG submission 187694) | Host-associated microbial communities from peat moss isolated from Minnesota, USA - S1T2_Fd - Sphagnum fallax MG (SPAdes) (version 2) | ecosystem: Host-associated > Plants > Peat moss >...
AGAGGGTTTTTGTCATTTTTCTTTTGTGGTAGGGGGAGGGAAACGAAAATATATATTGAGCAACATGCAAAGTGATTGTCCATTGTTCACATGGAGAGTAGAACAATCACTTTCTGTGGGCATAGGTAGGGGCAGGGATGAAAAGGCTAGTGGGTGGGGGTTGCAACTTGGTTTTGGGTTGTTTGTTTTGTACCAGACGAGACATTTAAAAGATGTTGCAAGAGAAGCAAGGACTTCAATGAAAGATTTTTAGAAAAATTGTTGGAAGCTTTTGTGACTATTATTGTGGGAGGGTTTAATGTAGTCTTAATTTATTGTTTAAGATGTACGTGTTCATAAAAAAAGAGTGTGTAGTTAGGCTTTCTGCATTAGAAATGGGTGAGAGTTTTTCACATCTTCATACACAAATGGTTAATAAGTTCCATATTTCAAGTTTGAAAATGTTGAACAAAGCTTTCTATGAACAGGTGGGGTGTGATGATCCAAAGAAAGCACTAGATGAGCATGTTGTGCACTACAAGCAATTACGAAACACTTGTTTTTATACATTTGTTAGTATGGTTGGCTACTGATGAAAGATATTGATGAAGATCATTTTCAACTTGTGCATCATAATGTTAATGGGGAATGATGGAAGTCGGCATGTTAAAGTTTGTTAAATATGGAGCCACAATAGTGAAGAACTGAATGTGTTTCACACATCAAAATGTTTTGCAACGCATAGCAATTTTTCATAAGCACAACATGAAAAAAACGATGAATTCATCTCTTGTAAGTGTGTTACACCAAATGATTCAAACAAAATAAGTACCCCCAATTTATATGATTTAGGCTTCCTACATCTCCTAGCTCTTTGAACTTTCATTAAATGCAAAATAAAAGTCTCATGCACCTTCATTTGCATCTTCCACCCTAATTCTTGCAACAACACCCAAAGTTTAGAAGCAAAGCTTAGAAATGTGAATTGAATAACAACATTTTGTCCATTTTGAAAAAAATTAATCATTGATTAAATCCGATCTCTTGCTAATTCAAAACAGAATAAATAGAGGAAGAAAAGGCATTCAGCTTTTAGTTTCTTTTGTGCCATTGTACTTTTTGTTTGCATAAATTTTGCAAGAAAATAACAATAGCAACAACATTGTCAATTAGGTAGACCGGGTTGCAAAAAGGATCAAGGCCCTTGCTAATCAAGTAAAGGGGCTTGATAGAAAACTTCTCAAAAAAAAATTTAGAAAAAAACAAGATAATTGAAGCAAAAATCCAAACCTTGGAAAAAGGATACTTCATTTTACGAAGAGCTTAAATTGGGTTCAATCTCATTATTGATCTAGTTGTCAAGCCTTCATTAGACTCCCAAGCACAAGTCAAGGATGGTTATAACACAAGTAGTTGTCACATTGCTTCCCCAATTTCTATGAGGTATGGAAAAGGGCTAAAGCTCTCATGGTCACTAGGTTACATTGCAAATCACAAGTCCGATGCAACTAGATGTTTAATTTTACTCTAATTTGATTAATTGTATATTTATGTGCACGGATAGTAAAACTTTGCACTAGTTGTTGGAAACAAATGAGTGAGATCACAATGTTCACTATGTTGTTCACTAACAAGGAAATTACAATCTCAAATCTTTTAATAATTCAACAAGGTTACAAAAGGCCTCATTCTCAAACCACAAAAATGTTATAAATACACTATTAGAAATTGTAAAAACATAAGTGCATTTTTAAATGGATCATTATAAATCTTACATCACCAACTATTATTGTAAAGTTTTCAGATTTTATCTATTATGTTTCTAATAACTTTAGAATTTTAAGTAAAAAAAAATTTATGTCACCATTGTTTTTGGGTTTAGGTTGGAGTTTTAAATTTCAATTTTTTTCTATTCATGCAATATGTTATATAACCAAAATTACATTTTCAACACTTAATGAAACTTGTCTTGAATTTCACATTGAATTGAATCACCATTAAAAGATTGCATATTAATTCCAAAAAAAATCATGTAAAAATATTAAATTTACTTTTTCAAAATATAATACATTTAACATCTTTTTAGCACCTTATTTATCAATACTTTTAACTATGATAAAATCTAAAAATAGATCTTTGAACAAGTTTCAGGATGATCGATTTATTTGTTTTGTTTGAATAAATTTTGATAAATAAAATGCATGTCAAAGTTTGAATTCTGACAAAAAATTTCATTGAACATGTTAAAGCCAATATTTTCCCTTTCGTGTTCAAATGAAGTTGTGTTGTTTGACGGTTAAGTTCTTGGCACCTCCTTTCATGAGGTTGTGAATTCAAATGTGGATGTGTATGTGTACATGTACACATAAACATACATGTGTATTTTTAAAAATATTACAAATGACATGTGGCTACAATGATGGATGACATTTGGTTATGATTATTGGATGCGACATGGTTGGAATCTTAATATATGTATTAAAAAAATGTTGGGACCTCAAAAATCAAATTCTAATTATGAAATTCCTTAACACAACCTAATATTTTCTAAATGACCAAACATGATTTTGTTAAAAGTGTTTTAATCAACTAGTCCTTTTGCTTAAAACCATTTAAGACTAAAAAATTTGGATTTTGGTAGTGAAAAATGACAACATTAGTTGTTGTAAATGCTTATTTTTAGTTTAAAAAATAAAATCTAGTTGAGAGATATTGAACTTACAAGTGAATTGCACAATTACCTTTTTTTTTGGGTTTGTAATTATTACCTTTTCTAACAATTTATGTGCTTTCATTGTCCTCTTGTTGTGAAGTTGAATACAAAGGCATCAATGCTCTATGAGGTTGTGGGATAATCTTGATTTGTTACCTTCAAATTTTAGTTTTTTCACTTTTCCATTTGGTTTGTTGCACTATTTGTCTTGATTTGTATTCAAATAAATTACAAATTCTGAAGATAGGTATGTTGGAAGGATGTGAAAGTATTTATTGTCCATATGGAACTCTCCTCATAAGTGTTAAGGTTTAGCCAAACTTTGTGTAGGTTGTTGAGTAAACATGTAAAATGGTGAATCAACAAATGGGAAAAATGTTTTAAAATGTTTAATTGGGCATCAATGTATGCAACATGTTTGACAATTGTTGCAAATATAAATGTCCACAAAGAGTCAACAATGAAATACTAGCATGATTTGATATCTATGGTCAAGTACAACATAACAAATGTCAAAATTACACCTAGTTTCTAATTGGTCTAAAAAGGTAAATTAGTATTTTGCCCATAACATTTGGTTGTTCATCATTGGCAAAACCAAGCCAATAATGACAAATATTTAGTGTTGATCAATTGGAATTTTGGTTGGTATTTCACCAATGATCAACAACCAAACAAACTTGTGATGGAGTAGGAGATGATTTGGTGACATGAAGTTTCATCATTTTGGTAACATATTTAACTTCATTCAAAAATCAACAAATATTAGACAATCATGAAATTCAATGTTATAATACTAAAAATAATCACAATTTATATATATGTTCTCCATAAAAAAGGTATGGTAAAAAAAAAATTTAACTAGAATATGCATGTGTAAATGCAATTTGTATGCTTCATATGGATTCAGTTTTTTTAGATTATGTTACATTTCAAATAATCAATATCAATTTTATAGGTTTTTGAAAGCTATGCAGCTCTTAAATGAATTTTCATACTTCACATCGTGAGCTAATTATTGCTTTAAAAAATAAAGGTTATTTTTCAAAGTTTTTTTTAAATGTTTATCAAACGTTTTCCTAATAAAGAAAAATTTCCAAAAGAAAAATAAAAATTGCCAACTTTAAAATGTTATGATAGATGGTTGCTACCAAACATGTTGAAGGTAAACATGTATGTGGATGGCATTATTGTGTAAATTATTCCTTAATTTTTTTTGTTTGTTTTTGGTGGTGGTTTATTCAATCTCCTATTTGTTGATATGTTATCAAATGTGTAGCTTTTATTTTTTTATCATTAGGTCATGTCCTCAACTCTATTTGGCTTACATAGATCATAACATATGGAAAAGTTTTCAAGAGTCATAAACATATAATATTGCAATCACTATTAACAACTACGTCTTAAACCACTAAAACATTCAATCAAACAATACAAACCAATATCAATGGATGATGTGCCATAGTACATAATTTGTGTTTAATATGCATATGTATGGTTAGGTATGCTTTAGTATGCATAACTACACCTAGGTAAGGCTTAGATACACATAAGTACACCTAGGTTATGCATAAGTGTACATAGGTATGCCTAGGTACACCTTTATACCTAGGTCATATGTATACTAGGATAGGTCAAATGTAGGTCATACATAGATTACAAACCTAACCTACTTAGGTCATATCAAGGTTAGGTTAGGTAGTTAAAAGGTCATGCATATGATAGGTGGTATTTATGTAGGTTAGGTCATACATAGGTCATTATGTTAAGTTATATGTAGGCTTTTAAGCTTAGATATATTGTATGGATAAATTAGGTCGTACATACATAGCTAGGTTAATTTAGTTCTACATATATAGATTTACATAGGTTACTACGGGTTAAACTAGGTAGGCCCATGCCTAGGTCAACTTAGGTAGGCCTAGTTATATTAACATCAGTTTAAGTCTAAGATAGCCTAATATATTTGTTTAGGTTAACTTAAATTAAACAATTTCAATTGTTATAAATTAAACACGTTTATAATAATATGTTGACACCTATTATTGCATAAAAACTTTTGTGCAATAATTAAAAACTTGAACCTTTAATGTGAAGCTAAAGGGTTCAAATTTTCACACTTGCAAACTAGTTGTAACAAGCTACTAGATTGCATAGCTTTACTAAGTCAAGGTTTTTATGGGTAAATGCAAGCTATGGTGGTTCAATATTGACAAAAATTACACTCCCTACAAGTCCATATAAGATTATTAAAAATTATTCAAATGGACATGGTTGTTACTTTAAAATATGTTATTATAATCTTTGAATAATACATGTTCAATCACCTACAAACCTTCTCAAATCTATGTGAAAACTTGTATTTAATGCAGTTAATGTCATTTTTTAATTTGAAAGTCCTAAGAGGAAAACCCACAAAGTCCATAAGAATAATGCCCCATCTAAAACTTTCATAAAAAAAAATTTGGGACAAAAAATTGAAAACAAACAAAAATTGCAACTCATATGGACTTATGAAAATATGGTCAAATTTTAATCATTCAAAAGTCCCTAACTATTAAACAATTAAGGTTTTCAAATAAAAGATTCCTCATATGAGTTTATCATTTTGTGTTACATTATATATTGATTCCCAATAATAAATTTGAAGTGTGAATCAATATAAAAGTTTCCATTTTATGTTGTTTTAATCAAATGACTAATCCATATTTTTTAACTTCAAAAGTTCATTAATCCTAAAAATTGATTTTTTTATCAATAAATAACCACAAATTTATCTTCATAATGAAATTATTAGTCTAGATCCAAATCCCAATTAGTATATCTATGGGTATATTAATCACCACATGCATTTGAATAAATGGTACCCATGGAAAAAACATTGTTTTGTCATGAAAGTGAACAAACTGTCATATTAATTTTCCCTATTTAAAGTTCTTTAGAATTTTTTCTTTATTTAAAATATGGTATGTGTAATGCAATTTAAAACTTTTTAAATTAACCATTCAACCTTTAGTAGGTGTTGTTTACAAGAATTTGTTGCAAGCCTCACAATTTTTCAATTGTCCATTATTTATAGTGTTCTAAACTTTCTTTTTCCTTGTTCATAGGGTTTGCTTATTGAATTTGGAGATTTTCCAAGTTAATTGTGTGTCTAACCTCTAATAAGTGTTGGGATCAATTATTTTCTTAGATTATGATTTTCTAATGAATTTTGCACAAGTTTCATCACCACCATTGGGTAGTGATAGGCCAAATTTTACTTTCATTTACTCTTTGCCTACTAACAAACATTATAGTTTATGCATAGAATTGCACTTAATTCACATATAATTTTGTTGTTTCAAACCATTCAAGCCAATTTTCAAATTGCACTCACCTATTCATTTAATTACTTACTATTTCATTATTTCCCAAATTTTGATTATTCTTGATAATCAAAATATGTGATCAAACCTTTATTATTATAGTTTAAAAACACAACAAAATCAAAGTTTATTCATTATTTCCTATCATGTTTATGTTTATCATTTATTTCCTATTGGTGTTTGCATCTATTAAACCTCTATCATACACCTAGTAACATGTAGTAGGCCTTCACAACTTGCCCACACATTTGCTATTAAACTTGAAGGATGTACATCCATATTGACAAACACATGAAACTTAAACTGTGTCCTTGAATTGTGACTTCTTTCATATTAAATACATGATGGAAAAACTTAAGAATTGAAAGTCATCCGCAATTAAAGGTTAGATTGGAAAATTTGGCTTTTCCAACTTTCTATTTATTTTTGTTGTAGGATTGATTTCAAAATAAAAACCATTGAATTGGATAACAAGCACATAAAACTTAGAATATGGGATAATGTTGGTCAAGAATGATTCCGCATAATTCAAAAAACTTTTGGGTTTGATAGTGGGGTTACCATTTCAATCACACATAATTTATGAAATGAAAAAAATGGATGACCATAAAGGGGTGTGGCCACAATAACACGAGCCAAATGTGCCCCCATAGGTAATCCTTACTACTTAAATCAATGTTGTTTAAATGCCAATTGGGAATAACATATTGAGATTGCTTGAAAATGTCACTTAAACAATATTTATAACATCATTTGAAAATTGATTTTGGGTATTATATATTAAATCTTATTTTAAATTTATACAAATGTTGCAATGATATATCAAAACCTTTGTTATGTAAATACATCACACATTTTCAAAGTTAAGTAAATTTATCATTTTACAACATGTGAAGGAATTGATGGTTGATTTGCATTAGATTGTGTTGATTTGTTTGCAACTAGATGTGGATCATGGTTTAATCATTGTAATATCACACACAAAATTAATTTTATTTATCAATTTCTTGATCAATTCAAAGCTTATGATGATAAATGGTCATTGATTTTTTGTAGTGGGATTAGTTGTTTAACATGAAGATGGTATGAATGAAAAGGTATATTTTGTTCTTGCTAAACAATAGGATTAACCATAAGTGTTCATGAAAGGAGCTTGAATTGTGGGGCTTTAAAATATAAAATTTATTCACAACACTTTTTTATTTTTCCTAACAATCATGACATCAATTGTGCACCCAATAGATGTAAACATCATTTAAGTTTCAAACAACATTACAAAGATATTTCAATGTAATTAATTGCTTGAGCAAGATGGGAGTAATAAAAGTAGTGATGTGAAGGCAACAATGTTTAACATGAAATGGACATAAATCAAGTGCATTGAGATATCATATTAATTCATGATTTACGCCACTTGTACATTGCCATATTTATATAACATAAGTCAGCTTCTTGTGATATTTTGTTTTTGTTTTACAACATGCTACACTTTCGCATAAAAGGACATGTGACATTAAATAATCAAGGTGCAAACATTCCTATTCATTTTGTTGGATCATTGACCATGACGAATGAGGAAAGGCATTTCAAGGTTGTTGAAAGTTGACAATTTAAAATGGTAATTGTCGTGTTGTTGGGAAACAATCTATTGTTTATAGAGCATTCCTTAAGATGCCATGACAAAGAATAAGTATTCATCTTCACATGCAAGTAAGTTAAACATGAATGCATTGTCTTATCAATTAATTTTGATTTTTCATAACATTCATATCTTTACGCAAGTTGATTGGCAAAATGATGGAGGTTTCATAGGTAAGGAACTTTTCCAATTGAATGCAAAATAATCAAAATTGCTACGAATGATGATGTTCTTTTAGAAGTTGATGAGGATGAACAAAAGGGAGCAATATTGCAAAAAATGAAAAGTTCAAACACCTCAAAAACATGTTAAAGCCATTGTGACTTTTGCAATTAAAGAACCAGTTGACAAAACATATGAATAGTGAGTTAACATTTTAAAAAAATTGACCAAATTGAATTTAATGAATCGTATAGATGAAAATTAAATAAAATTCACAACCTTTTAGAAACCAAAAATATAGAAAAGAACTAAAATCACCAAAAAAAGAAAAGGTGGCAAATTTAGGGCCAAGAGGCCAATTTGTAAAATGCTTCACTAAAATGTAAGGAGGATACACAATATTATTGCAATTTTGGTATCAAATTTTAATCCTTGGTACCAATGTGTGATAATCATGAGGTCAATTCCTCATGACACGTTTTAGGTTTGTTTCTTCACGATTTTGTTTGTGGTCACAACACTCAATGCTTTTCAAAACATTAATACTTACCCACAAAAAAGTTTGATGCAGTAAAAGAGTCCAAAACACATGTTAAAACATTGTACAAATTTGTGAATGTTTAAAGCTAATTTCAATTCCCATCTGAAACTATAGTTCATAATTTGGGAAGACTTATAATCCCAGAATAAAACAAGTATTTTTCCTAACAACAATAAGACAACCCATTTCAGAAGACCCCACAGAGGTATGTAGATGCATGTCGATGGTTGGCACATAGTTAACCACTCCAGTTAGCTATGGGATAGGAATATAATGAAAAATTGTTTCCTGTCCATACGCCATCCATCCTCCAGGATGATGTGCTGGTTGGTGCTGGTTCACTCTGGCGAAGAGTACTTTTACAGGATTAGTGCTCTTGATTGTGTGTTCCCCACCATATCAAATGACTTGTTAACATATTACAGAAATTGTCATTAATGAAGCACACAGAATTACATTGATATGCAATGAAATATGCAATGTGCATATATCCATGAAACCAATGGTGTTGGGAAAGAAACCCGACAATTCTGATTGTGTACTACGTAACAGGCCAGGTACTGCTGATTCTGGTTCCTGTCGAGCCCTTAAGTGAGCCTGTTAAGGCCATGCCATTGTCGCAATGGGCGCTGATTTTAGGGTAAGCTCAATTTCGCCATAGGTGCCAGAATCAGCAGTACCTAGCCCATTATGGGGTGCTAAAGTCAGGGGCATAATAGTTGCTGTTTTTCAGTGTGATTTAATATGACAGAATCAGCACATGTTGCTAATATGTAAGTGACAGATTTTGCTGTTCTCCTCTCATGCTCCCTAGAATTTTTTTCCCTCATGGTTCTGTCATGGAACAGGCAGGGTTCAGCTGATTTTGGCTCCTAGCTTGCCAGTACCCCTTGCACTGCTTGCTCCCTAATATGGCAAAAGCAGGGGCACTACTGTGAAAAATGGGAACGCTGCAGAATCTGAGAAAATTATCTCCAGAAAACTGCCTATAATGCCTGGTTTGATGTCTGGAATCTGGATCACAATCCTTAGAAACTGGACTATAAACAAAATTACAAAGATAATCAACACCCCGTCCAAAAACTGCTAATAGAAGTCCTTTTTAAAAACCTTAGGGACTTGCTGTTTTGTAATTTGTGTTTTTAGAGTCAATGGCAGCAATAATTTATCACACACTTTCCATCAGATTTTCAGGCTTGTTCATCATACACATGACAACTTTCTTACATTCGGGTGATCAGAACATTATTATAAATTATAAACCTCTATCTCTCTTCACTAATAAGTGATCTCAGACAACTTTTCATAACATATTTCATCAGAGTGGGCAGGCCTGATTCAAAGTGATTAGCCTTTCAATTCAGTACAGTAAATAATGCAAAAGTCATCTCAGTCAGTTGATAATACTTAATTAATTACATCATTGTGGTCATGACAGCAAAATGGAGTTCATATACTTTGTCATTTGCATGCATTTCTGTCAAATCATCCACTCCAGAAAATGTGTTTTAGTGTAGGCTAACGCCCGAAGACTAGGGCGTTCCCAAACTAATGCTCCCCAAGGCCAGATGCCAAGGTCCTGCAATTTTTCTTCAAGGTGGTACTACATCTTCACAGGTTATCTACAAATTTAGTACCAAGGCAGTAGGATTTATACTTCATTCTGAGCCAAATTGGTACTTGATAGGCTAGTTTTCAATACCTTGCCCTGGAGAATACTTAACACGAGTACAAAACAAAAGATCTAAGGGTTACAACCAGTTACAACCAGTGTTGTCCCATTCTGGGTTGTGGGTCCAATTCCCACTATTGAGATGAAGAGAGGGAGCTATTGAATGGAGAGATTTCTGCAAGCATTTTAGGGCTTGTGTGCAGTTGAATATTTTTGCAATGTCAGTGGAATATTTTGATCTGTGGATGGTAAGCAAAACAAAATGGCAATTTTCATTTCAGTTGTGGGGTCTGAAGCCTGCTGTAGTGCATCTCTGATGAAGGAGCACAGTCCAGACTCCAGACTCCAGACTTCTTCCAGGGCCTTACTTACCACCAGAGCACTGTCCAAAGCACTGCCTGACAAAAGCTCTCAAGTTTCAAAATCAAGCTACCAGAGACAAATCTCAAGGACAAGCTTGTGATAATCCCATCAATTGTGCTCAAGCTTATTCAACTCAATTGATGTCAGCTGCTTGCATGCAAAAATACTTACCCTTGATCCACCCAGTGCTGATGATTTCATCCAGACGGATGTTCTCTAGAGATATATGAGAGACCATTGTTGGCAAGTTAGTGAGTTTTGACCCAATTATCAAGCTGTCTATTATAACCCAGTCACTAATAACCTACGCACTGGTTATTAATTTTTAAATAATTGATTAAAAATTCACAACTGATTGGTGTTGAAATTTCAAAATCTAATCACCTACTTGATGACTTCATTATCACTGAGGTAGGTTATTAAAAAAATAATAGTGCTACAACAATAAATTAAAAACAGAAAAATTATAGAATTAAAAGAAACCGTATATTTGATTTATAACTGGTGGTTTTCAACTGATCATTTGAAAACCTACCCTTATGCAGAACTGATGGTTATTAGTCAATTGGGTCCACCCTGCCGTTTAGGGGTTAGTGCGCTCATCAATCATTAACCCCTAAAGATTATGGAAATGCAAAAGTGGACCAATTTGGTCCACTCTGGTGTTTAGGAGTTAGTGCGCTCACTGGCAATAGACATGGTAGCTGCTATCCCTCCACCAATGGCAAGGTCACACTTCCACAACGCTCATGGGATTTTCTTTGATTTGTAAATTTTATAAACCCCATGGCCTTGACATGAAGGGCTGTGAATTGAAAGTGGTTTTCGTTGCCATGGGTGTGTCCTAAGGGTGAAAAACAACCAAAAAAGAAAAAAGAAAAAAGTCCCATGGGTGTTGCAGAAGGGTAGCCCCTGGCTATTGGGAGAGACAGCAATTGCCATGGTATGGCTATTGTGACCAGCTCATTAATGAGTGATCACCAAAACTATGTTTGCCTTTGCAGCCTCCTTAAGATGGCCAAATTGGCCTGCCTTGCTGACTATGCAGGTGGCCAATTTTGCACCTGCCTTTCATGCCAAAGAGAGCGGAATTTGGTGCCCTTCTTTGACAAATTTGCCTCGACTTGCTGAGGACCAAAATCAGCCTGGATGGGCTGCTAACCAGCACATTACATACTTCCCCCACAAGAATGAACTATGCTATTGTGGCTGATAGTTCAATCTGGCTGCTTGCATTATACCTACCATTTAGTGTCCTAATATTTTGTGGTCAGTTTTGCACTTTGGTAAAGAAATATACAAACACTTTTTTTCACTTGAAGTCAACTAAGTGATTGAGAATATTATAAGAACATGATAACTAGAATTTTTTTTTTCTCTTGTCGGGAAATCATACCCTTTAAGATTAATTCAGAGACATTGGGCATCATACTGATTGAAAATGGGGAAATCCATATCTGTTGTGAGCTGACAACTCTCAACCTCGTCATCCTTTCAATTTGGTTCCAAAGAAGAGGTGTTTGTCAGTTGCCATGAACAATACAAAACTAAGCCCTGCTATCATTAATGTATGTCAAGTTCGGCCACATTGAACTGGCACCCACCAGTGCACCATCCACTGGATGCCCATTATAACTCAGTTCTGGTTGAACCTCACCTGAGTTAATATTTGGTTTCACCTTGGTAACCAATTTTGTAGGAAATAGGTCTCATATGTAGGTAGATAGGTAGGAAAATAGGTGATTACAAGGTAAGTAGATGGTTTATACATAGCTAAGGGCTGTTTTAACTACCTACTTACTAACAACCTAGCCACTATGGTCAACTAATGAACTGAAACCCAACAGAAAACTGTTTCCTGACAACTTAGTTACCATTCATCCTTCACGGTGTGCTGGTGGGTGCTGGTTCACTGTGGCCTGTCAAGTTCATGTATAGAGCACACATATGAACAGGGTTTTTTTGTGGTTTTGAAAGTTGGGGAAAAAATTCCAGAATTTTAGCACTTTAAAAAAGAAAAAAAAGAAAAATTCCAATTGTTTTCAAATATCTTACTCACCACACTGCAAAAATACCCCCAAAATGCTTAAGTAATGTGAAATTGAGTTTGTACTTGTAAATATGCACACGATGTAGTGCTATCTTAAAGGACCAACAAAGTTAATATCATTGGGAAGTCATAATGATCGGTTCATGTCGTGATATTTAATTTATCCTCACTTGACACTCTTCAAGATTTCTCCTCGTCTATTAATGAGAAAGGGAAATAACTTGCACACCGTTTTGGATATGGTGAACATTCGTAGAGGCCACATACCTAATGTAGGTTGATCTGCTCTAACGACTTTGAATCAGTACAATGAGAGAATGGTACTTTTCAATCCCTATGTAGAATTGCATTCTAATTTCCTATTTTGTTCAAAATATGTTTGTTGCCCACCCTTTATTTTCACCCATCCTCAGGTATCTATCAAGGTTGTGCGGTTATTTGTTTTTAAAAATAACCAGTGGTTTTGGTTCTTTTAAATCTTTCAGAATCAAAGAATCACCGGTTCCAGTTTTTGAAGGAAAAATCACAATTAGAGAACTGTCAGTCATTAGCTATTTCAGAAACATCAAAGAACTGAGAGTTCTCATGAAAGAACTAGCCAAAAAAACTGGCAGTTAAAAAGGTGGGTTTTTGAAAATTTAAAGGTTTTTTTTTTGTTTGAGAATCAAGGTTCTACACCAAAACCAGTTTTTAAAAAAAAATTCACCCCTGTTAGGCAAGTGAGTATATACCCGTGCTGATAACCGGAGGGTACCTGTAGCTGATTCAAAACCCTGTAGCATAACAATTGTTGGTGGTGGGTACCAATGTATAATGTTTAAAAAAAAAAAAACCCCATTTCTGGGGATACAATTTTGCCATTGTCTCCAGTTTCAGTCCCCTGAAGGCTACAAGCGTACACCCAAATGGATTGAAATCTGAATTCAAATTCAGTTAATAGGGCGTCTAATGTCTAATCACTCAAAACATTTTGTTGGCTCTTGTACTCGCTCATGTTGCTTCACTTCACTAAATGCTCCTGTTGGCTCGCCAAATTATGTTGAGAGTTGAAATCATATTGACTCAAGTCAATCAATCATTCATTCACTTTTACTGTTTCGTTCCGTTGATTGAATACCAAGTGATGTCTAGAGAGTACACTGGCTTGACTTTTTGTAGTTTTGTAGGAATAATAAGGCGGCAATCATACTAGAGATATCCATAAAGTGACACCTTCTTAGTCTTGTCAGCCGTGCCTTCTCTGAGCTCTCATCCTTGTTTTTGGCATTTCTACCCAACTTTGCAGGCATTCTTAAAGTCTCACAAACTGGCACCCAAACTCCATAGAAGGGATATTAGGAGGGTTACATTTCATCTGCGCTTTACATACACTAGACACCTTGCCTACCTAAGGGGTCTACCTACCTAAAGTTAAGGACTTAGCTAGGCTATGTACCCATCTACCTAGTGTGCTCACCTACCTACTTGTCTACCTAGGTTACCTACCTTCTTAACTAGGTCCCCAATCTACTTACCAACCTATTTGCCTGCCTTGGGGGTATCTAGCTTCTTATTTACACCCCTAACTTACCTACCTACACATGTAGGTAGGCTACCTACCTTCTTGCCTAGGCCTCTAACATACCTACCAACTTACTTGCCTACTAGGCCCCCAACCTATCTACTTACTTACATAGGTTACCTGTATGTTTTTAAAGCCCTCAACCTACCAATTTATCTATATTACCTACTTTCCAATGTAAGCCCCCAAGCTACCTATTAACTTGTTTGCCTACCTAGGCTACCTACCTGCCTACATGCCTCATCAACTTTCTTGTCAATGTTTTTTTCCTACTAAATCAATGTGAGATTTCTATTTTTTAAAAACCCTTGGCTACTAATACGAAAGGGGAAAAAAGGTTTTTTTATTTAAAATCACCGAAAAGTGATGGAATTTCTTTTTTTTTTGAGGGGAATGTCATCACCTTTATGGCTATTAGTTATAGTTTTAAGAGTTTCTTGAAATAATGTTGCCAACTTGGCAAAATCTATCTAGAATTCCCTAGATATGCTTGAAAAAAAAAATTGTTCCCTATTTACTTATTATCCTATCTAAACTATTTAACTACTTAAGTTACGAACCTACCATTTTAAAAAAAAAATCTAACAACGCTTTTCATAGAACATAATTTTATTTAAGTCATGTAAAGCTTTATTAAAAAACACATCGTAAATTAGGAAAATGTACAAAGGAATAAAATTAAAGAAAAGGGAGAAGTGACAAGACGTCAAGTAGGCTCAAAATAGGTGTGAAAATCTTTCCATGTCCATAACCAACCACCTCTGGTAGGTTGGTCATAATTATATGTAAAAGACCAATGATGTACAATAGATCGGTTATGGTGATGGGAGGTATGTCTTGAAGGGGTGGAAGTCGGGAAGTAGCTAAAACTATGGTTATTGCTTGATTTAAAATGGGGGACATTTGCATCGTTTATAATGTGATCAAAAAAAAATTACAAAGAAAATTGAGCAAGGTAGAAAGATGAGGGCCCTATGGCCTTTCAAGCTCCAAATGGCATTAACATAATCATGTAAAAACACATTGACATGTTTGTGTAAGCAACCAAATATCTCAATTGTTAAGGGAGGATTTGATCAATGTGGTGTTAGTTGTGATAACTCCTTTCTTTGGCTTGAGCTGCATCAAAAGCGACAAATCTTTGCGTTGCAAAAAATCGGGGAAATAGATCCATTCACGTTGGGTCAATAATGACAACATTAGTTAAGGTGTGAATGTTATGTTTGGTAAACATAATGTGTATTTGTCGATGAAAGGAATTGAATGTGGTTGAAGGAAGCACATATAATTGTTTTTGTCCCACATTGAAGTTAGTTTCTCGAGCAATGGTGGTAAAGGTGTCACAAATTGCATCATGGGTTCCAGTGCGTTCATTGTTAGGAGCATAACTTAAAAGGTGGATACCCATAAGGTTGATGAGATGTGCGCACATACACGAAGGGATGCTTGCAATTGAAGGATGGGGTAGTCCAAGTTGCATACAAAGTGTTATGGAAAAAAATTGGGGAAAGTAATCAAAAGGCTAAGAAAATTAGTTGAGTTATAAGCTAATCATCCACCCCTAGGCCAAAACATGATAAAATATGGGCACGATGGGCTTCAAATATCCCATTGAAAAAAATGTTGAAAAGGTATGATGTTGTAGACACTTCAAAACAAAATCTTGAAGTTGTTTGATAAGTTATTCAAATAAAGGAAGACACACATGGGCTAGGGATGGTAGAAAATTGCATATCGCATTGAAGTATTGTTGGAAAGGAAATGTGTTATTGTTAACTCATGCTAATGACGCACCCCCAAACTCCTTGAAAGATTCAAATGCGAATCCAAAAGTGGAAACAATGAAAGAAAAAGGAGTTGGGTACGTTCCTTAGTTCGTAACACTTCGAAGGTAAAAAAGGTATGTTGGACCTTCAGGATGGGGATTAGGATGACCGACAAGCTGGTCAATTATTCATATGGACATGCACCAACTAAACAACAAGTTGATTAATGCATAGTTGGAACATTTTTTATGCATGGACAAACCATGGGCATACACGGATTCACAAGACTCAACATGGCTTGGAGTTGGGAAGCCACCACCTTCCCCCTTTATAATATTTTTTGTGAGTAGCCATGGGGGTTACACCCAAATGTTAGTTTTCTTAGGACTTTTAAGTCGAGAGTTTCGAAATTCTCGAAATTGGGTTTTTTGTCGCTTTGGACACTTATAATTTTTTGTGTAGACCTTTGATTGAAATGAAGTTTAAAGAAAAGTTATATCCCTTTCAAGAACTTCCCAACTATATGTGGCATGCCCCCCTACATGCATGTAATTCAGTGCAATTCCCGATTTTTAATGGTCAGGAGTCAAATTGACACTTTGACTCCTAATGTTTTTTTGGGCCATAACTTATGTTGTAAGTACTCAAATGGATCATGCAAGCCCATTTAAACATCTATGTCTCAAAAAAAATTTAATGATATAACGAAATTTTCAATCCAATGAATTTTGACCCCTCAAATCATTTTAAAAAAATTTGGAAGTCCCCTGGAACTTTAACTCCCAAAGTGGGAGCCCACTTGGGAGTGTATGGGCTCGTTCCCTCACACTTTCATGCACTCATGGGAGTGTGAATGTGACTCTCGGGTTGCACTCTTAGCCTTCACCTTTCCATGCCCCTTGTTTTGGTTGTGAACTTAAGGTTAAGGTGGTGATAACTAAACCTTCAAAAAATAAGGGACATTGATCAACCATAAACCTAGCAATGATGACTTAGGCAACAAGGGCCCAATTCTAGAAATAGGCTACTAAGGTGATGGTGGATGTCAATATGAACATGATGCCACCGAAATTTATTGGGAAAGAAGCTTGTTTATAATTTATAGGTCCTTCTGGGCTATCAAGGGATCTTGGACCCAAAATATGTTTAAACACTTCAAGGAAAAAGGAATATAAATAAATAAAGGATTATGTGAAGGTGAAAAATGGAGGTGTGCATTGTAAAAGAAACAATGGGCATTACACGAAACAACGAGTTAAAATTCCAAAAATTACTTAAACGACACCCATTTTAAAGAAAAGGTCCACATGTTGAGGATCTTTTAACAAGGCATCTTTGATGAAGGATGATGTGAAATTTAAAATGCCCAATGGAACCCCCAAGACTTTATTTCTTTTAGATGGGGTGGTAAACTAAGATGGGGTGTTGAAGTCCGGTGGTGAACTTGAAGGTGACCATGCTATGCATTTTTTAGGTTGGATAGAAAAACCTATTGCACAAAGTTTATTTTGGAAATGTTCATATGTAAATGATACAATTGAAAGGGGACCAATGATATGAGTGTCATTTACTACATGAAGTTCTTGAAATATGACCCCTCTTAACACTAAATTGAAGGCATTTTCCACATCCAACTAAATAACAACCCGATGGGGGTGAAGGTCCAAGGTGCACTTGATGCCGCAGATTACAACCACCTTTAGTTGCAACTTTAAATTGGTGTGGGGAAAAATGTGTTGTAAAAACTTTGCGAAATTGAAGGCATAAAATGCAGCTTGTAACTTGATATAATGATTCCCCATTACAATGGGATAAATTCCACCTAAAGGCTTGGTCATGGTTAAGTGCTAGGCTCCTCAAAAAACACATGTAATTTGGGTTGGAATGTGACCCTATGTGATATGAAAACAAAGTTGGAACAATTGAAGGAATCCACTTGCTGAATCTTCAGGGTGAAAACATTCCCAAAGATGTTCAAAAACCATCCTAGAAGGATCATTTATCGATAAATGCAACATGCATTGGAATGCCAACTTGAAGGAATTTGAAGAAAACTCAAGGTCTTTATTTGGCTTGTAGTTTTCAAGGAAAAATGGAAAGTAGCCATTTGATTCGGGGTGTAATGTGATGAAAACTGAAGTGGTGTAAAAGGATGTGGGTGTGGGAAAAAATGGTGCGAAAATGTGAGTTGTTTGAGAGTATTCCTTTACACGCCCAAAGGCTAAACTAAGGAACAAGTGTTTGTGTGTTAGAGGATCATGTTAGGGAAAAACGATTGAACTTGAATTAGTTAGCAAAGTTTAGGCCCAAAAAGAAAACTCCTTCAAGTTTTCCTAGTTGCTTGTTAGAAAATGTTTGAGTTGAATTCATGTTTTCGTATGCCTTGTTCTGTTGCCATGAAAGGGCAAAATGAAACACCATTGGGGTAATAGGAGGAGCAAATGCCAAGTTACCACATTGTACGAATTTTGCATAATTTAACCAATGTTGGAAAACGAAATGTCATTCGTACATCATGATGTAGAGCAGTGGGGATGCGGTTATACAATCAAGGACGACAAAAACCTAAATGAAAGGACTCAAGGTCATCCAATGTTCAAACCCATGTCCAAGCTAATGTAAGCAAGGTGGGAGTAAAGGAAGGTATTAAGCTAGGATGATCATGAAAGTTTGGATTAGATGAATTAGATGTCTAATAGGAATGTCAATGACAACCTAACCTTTCAATTAGTAAATTGGTGCTCACAGGTGCAACACAAGATTTTAGGTGGAGGTTGACAGTGTGTTAAAGAAATGGGGGTAGGTTGGGGGATATGATCATGGCCAATTGCATGGACCAATAGATTGGGAAGGAAAAAATGTCCTAGTTGTGCATGATTGAAGGGGTTTGGGAAAATGTAAGGTTGGGACCCCACATTCACATGAAGGGCTAAGGGCTAGTAGGGGGAATTAATAGGTAGTGTATGATTTGTTAGAATTGGAGGGGTAATTAGTGGGTGGTTTGGGGTTAATGTGGGGGGATGAGGTGGAGGATAGGTTGCTGGTGGTGCATGATGAGACAAATGGGCAATGGGAACTACGAGGTTCAATGAAATGTGATGAGTTGGGGGACATGGGACATTTGATGCCCATGAGGTAAGAGGTTTATTATGAACATAGGCCCACTTTCTAAAGACTAATTACCACTACAAGGTAATGTTAAATCTATAAAATTAATCACACAATACTAAATGACACGAAAAAAATAAATATAAGAAATTTTCCAAAGAGTCCTTTGTTAAGGCATTATGCCAAGGCCAAACCTTAATTTTGTTATAGGCCTCAGTGTCACAACCATTAAGCTACTAGATTCAACAAGACCTAAACACTTTAATACCAAAATATTAAAATGAGACCTATTTGCGCAATTGTAAATAGGTTTGACATTTAAAAGATTGCCTATTTCAACACGGTACTTTTAACCTATAAAGCCAACCACATAAAACTAAATAAATCAAATGGAAAATGATAATGAATTGTGACAAACAAACAATTGTTGTTTCAAAAAATAGTTGAACTTTAATTTTGCCATAACTTTTGACACCATCATTTTTACTTTATCGGGTTTAACATGACCTATACACTTTTAAACTATTGTGCAAAAATTAGGGGAAAAAACTTATAATATTTTATTCTTTGGACTACCAACTAATGTTACACCCAACTTCAATAATAGAAAAACCCCAAATTCAATTTTTAAAAAACAAATCCTAGAAAACATATTATTGATGAATGACTAGCCATTAAGTATTAACATGTTCACACATACAATGCATTATATATATTTATATATGTATATTCTTCTTCTTTTGCTATTTCTCCAAGACTATGACAAAAACCAAGAAAAAACAAGATTGTGGTGAAGTCTCTTTCATTATAATAGAAATTGTCTATTGTGTTTAATTTGTAAACAGTGATTAAATTTTTGGTGATAAATTTTTTTTTAAACTTGACAAAAGTGTATAAAAAAAAAACTAATCACAAAAATAAAACCCAAACAAAAGAAAAACCAAAAAGTTAAAACCCATTTTCCTTTAGTGTTTTCATCGTTGTTGTCTTGTTGCCTGTTGATGTTAGTGTTGTTGTCATTATCTTCTTCCTTTGCTCCAAAAATTAGTTGTTTTCATATGCCCCATCGTGCCATGAAAATCTAGAAAGTAGATTTACAACTAATCCCCTTAATGGAACTATAATTGGACTACCAACAAGGCCTCTATATATCAAAATGGAATTGGAACCCTTTTTTCTTGTTTCCTGAAAGCTCCCAATTACAATTTTTTTTTGGTCTCAGTTTGTCCCGTTTTGTTTATCGTTCTTTCTTTCTTTCCTCTTTGTGTGCAGTGCTAACTAGTGAGCGCAAGGAAGCAATGTCAATAGTGGTAATCATTATTTTCACATGAATAAATTCCTTTTCAGATTTCAAAATTAAGCAGTCTTTGATTCAACTTATAGGTAGCCCTTTAGGTAGTCTGTAGGTTACCCTTATTTGAGCCTATGTAAACCTTTCTTACATTATGAATCAAATCTAAATAATCATTTAATAATCCTTATATATATCCCTAACCTAAAATCCCTAACTAATTGCCTAACTATGTTTTATGTCATCCTTTAAATAACCTTTAAATATCCCATAACTTAGGTAAGCTTATGTAATTCTCTTAATAAACTTTAAATATTTCATGACTTAAGTAAACCTTTAGGTCTCTCACAAGGTAATTTTTAAGGAGCCTTGTATGTAAACTTT
>Ga0209208_10004168_pt1 | contig 20594 bp, 20 predicted proteins | sample S1TSphfallax_3_FD_187694 | JGI IMG/M metagenome (GOLD analysis project Ga0209208, IMG submission 187694) | Host-associated microbial communities from peat moss isolated from Minnesota, USA - S1T2_Fd - Sphagnum fallax MG (SPAdes) (version 2) | ecosystem: Host-associated > Plants > Peat moss >...
TGAAAAATTGCTAAAGAACCCAATAAAAAAAAGGTTCTCCATAACATATCAGAGGACCAAAGTTCAAAAATTGGGTAGTCCAGAAAATAAAAGGGCTGAAAAAACCTAGCTAACTATATAAAATGAAAACCCTAAACCATATCAATATTTACAATCTCGTGTTTAATTTGATAAACAACCGTTGCATTTATAGCCTTTACTACATGACGAAGAGTGTAAAAATGGTGACGTTGCATTTCAACTTGAACTACATTTGCAACAAACTCTTCTTTTGTTGTCTCCCTAAACCCAACACACCTTAGATGAAACAAAATTATAAAAATACAATAAACATTGATTATTATTGTTTGTTACCTTCCATGAACCATTTTAGACTCATGAAAATACAATACATCTGTTAATTGTTCTGTCTAGCTTACTTTGTTGGACTTTCAATCCCAATTTTTTACATCCCATGCCATTTTCAATCATCATGCATATACACAACGAGTGGATCGAATAATCTCTTGTAAATCTTCATCCTTCTCCATCCGCGATGTTGCATTTTGACGCACATTTCCCACACCCCATGCATTAAGACCTAACACTTGCAACAATTGTTTTAAATCTAATTTGACCAACACTGGTTTTGGGAATGGTGGACATTGTTTTGCAAGAGTTACCAATTTATCCCACTCTAGTTGTGTTTTGGCATGAGTGCGATTAACAACCTTTTGGTCATTTCGCCTTTGCACGGCCATGACATTTCCCAAAATCTGAGCATTCATTTTAACATGGTTTTGATGTCGAGGACCTCCTACAAAAGTTGGAGGCCTCCCATGTTTAGCCTTTTTCTGTCACCAAGTCATGTACCTCCTTTAAATGTTTGGTTAACACCATTTGGCACAATATGCAACAATGCAAATGCCAACTTTGCACTTTCGTTTCAACCCAACCTTTGTCCATTCTTTGTCCTTCTGAACCAAATTCTTTTATCTGCATTTAATCTAATGTACGTAAATTTTAAAACAATCTAACCCATCATTTTTTAATCGAAATCTTCAATCTATATTACAAATTGTAATCCTTGTCAACTCTAATCCACATAGATTGCTTGATACATCAATTTTTAATTCTTATTTCTAATGAAACAACATTTTTTTCAACAACTACATAATTTGATGCAACAACATTTTGCTTCTCAACTTCCAATTCACCACCACCATTTTTTTTTCAATCTCCTTCCTCTAGCCATTCCAACCTTCAACAGAAAATAAAACCATCGTTTCATTATTATTTTTCAATTCTAATGAACTAAACCAAAAGCACCACCCAAAAAAAAAAAGGGGGAAAAAATCGCCTCCAGCCATCGCTTTTTCCACAACACCATCACCATAGAGGAAGGTGACGACATTGTTGTTGTCACATTCTTCACAACAAAACCATAAAAGGCGCAGGCCGCCATTTTGTTGTAGCAAAGCCATTGAAGAAGGTGATGCAAGTTGTCGTCTCCTTCTTCTTTGCTACAATGGAACCACATAAGAAGAACGCGGCTCATTGTCGTCACTTTCTTTCTTGCAATTTCACCAAAACAAAAGGTTGCCATCACCTTCCTCACCACACTACAACAAAAAAAGGTGACCTTGTTGTTGTCGCCTTTTGCATTGCAACAAAAAGAAAAGAAGGCGACAGTAGCCATTGCCTTCTATGCTACAACAACGAAAAAAAAGGCAACGACAACAACCTACCACCTTTTTTGCTACGCTGTAACAAAACAAAAAGAAGAAGGTGACGGCAGCCTGCCGTTGCCTTCTTTGTTGTGTTGCAACAACAAAAAGAAGGCAATGACAACATTGCTACAATCACTTTCTTTGTTGTGTTGAAACAACACAAAAAGAAGAAAGTGACGGCAACGTTGATGTCGTTGCCTTCTTTGCTATGTTGTAACAAAAAAAGGCGACGACAACACAAAAGGTTGTCGTCACCTTCTTCATTGCCTTGCAAATTAACAAAAAGAAGAAAGTGACGGTAACACTGCAACAACACAAAAAGAAGAAGGCAACAGCAACCCACCGTCACCATATTTGTTTCGTTGGAAAAAAAAAATGCGACAATAGTGTTGTTGTTGCCTTCTTTGCAACGCTACAAGAAAAAAAAATGTTGTCATTACCTTCTTTGCTACACTACAACAAAAAAAGGAAGGCGACTACAACAAAACGTTGTTGTCGTTGCCTTCTTCATTGCCCTACAAACAAACAAAAAGAAGGCGACAGCAACAACACCGTTGCCTTCTTCACTACACTACAACAAAATGAAAAAAAGAAGGCATAAGGGAGGGTACTTACCTTAAGCTCCCGCTTTGAATCCCACATGGGTCTCACTTCAAGAGCTCCAAGCTCCAAGTTTGAACGCGCTAGCTTCAAGCTTCAAGCATGTGCACTACTTCTACTACATGTGGGCGCGCTGCTTGTGGTCGCGCTGCCTATGCTCATGCTCGTGCTCACTCTATTCATTCTACTCTTACTCTTACTAGCTCTACTCCTGCTCACTCTGCTCCTGCTCATTATGCTCACTCTACTCCTGCTCTCGCTGCAATGGCTCCTCAGTGATGGAATGGAAGGTAGGAGGCGAAAGGTAGGTGGGAGGGAAGGAGGGGGGAGGTAGGGAAAAATTTGGGGGTAGAGAAGAGGTGAAAAAAAACGAATAATTTCGGGTAGGGAGGATGTGTTTCTGGTTCATCTTGAAAACGGCTTCAACGGCTTCATCCTCGATTGGTGCATTGGTGGCTACTGGTTCACTCTAGCCCAAAATATGTTGTGCAACAACTCCACTAAAAGTTTGGGTAGAGTTGTCGTTTGGAGATAGTGCAAAATATGTTGTGCTACAACTAGCTACCTCACCTTCCTGGGTCCCTCTAGTAAACTCAGGGAATCCTTCCTTAGCAAAGACCACTTTTTTCTAACTCCATTTTCTTCCCCATAATTATATTCTACATTCTAGGTGCTTAGAAGAACATCCTGAAGGCCTACTTTTCATGGGGTCATGTGCATGCCCCTAGACACACGGGGACAATATTTTGCCTTACTATCCCACCAAGGTACAATTCCAATTCCATAGAAGCCCCCCAACTTATTTTGCCAAAACCCAGTCGTCCTTTAGCCCTTTCATCTTTGGGACTTAGGTGTCATTTCAGAGGTAGATTCTTTCTCACCAACCATGTTGTGGCCTATTCCTCCCCTTGGTGAGAGCTTTGAACCCCTAGATAACCTTATTTATTTTCAACGATGATTGATATTCCAAATGACCCACCAAAATTTGATGGGGTGGTGAAGAGACTTGTCAACCAAGAGTGATTGACCTCCCTTTTAGGAATTGTAGCTTGTAACTAACCTAAGGTTTAATCCCTACAAAGCCACACGGTTTTTTATGATGGTTGATCATGGACATGAATCTTATAAGTGGGTTGGATATAGTTCCCAACATTTAGTCTAGCTTTGTAGTCATTTGAATCCACAACAATTTATAAGATGGGCATGAATTTCAACCACTTGGGGTTTGATTCTCAAATAGGTACATCTAATATGTCTTACTTTTAATTGTACCCACAACAACCTATAAAGTGGCAATGAGTCCCAATAGTATGAGATATTAGCCTTTATGTTATGTTCAAGTAATTTAATATCCAATACCAAATACTTGAGGGAAAAAAAGAAGTTCTCTCCAAGTCTTGCTGGGGAAGGTCCATAGAAGTGGTGATTGTCCCACTTTGAGTGCAAAAATGTATTATGAATGACCACTTTTAAAGATCTATCATACATTTTTTAAATTTTAGTTAAAAAATAGTTGTTATAGGTAATGCCAAGAGGCAAGCTTCACCAATTTCCTCCAAGTCTTGTCAAGTTAGGTGCATGGAAAAGCAGTGATTATCCATTCCAAATGCATAGTGTTGTTGTGAACTTGGTATGCTAGGGTGCCTATATCCATCCTTATAATGCTTTCACAACATCATAACATTCCAAATCTATTATTCTAAAACTTATTGATATACATTGTGTGTATATGTTCCCTCCATCATTTGACAATGTGCATTGCATGCCAAGACATCCAATCCAATTAACAATTTCAACTTGCAAGGGGACAACATGGATGAAATTTACAACATAAATTATTTACATGAAAGAAACATGGCCATGTGGATGAAATTGATCAATTGAAGATAACCAAATTTGCTCATACCAAATAGGGCAACTAGCCCTATTGTTTCGATAACCTAAATTTATATTGGCCAAATGTTGTAGATAGCCAATTGAAAAAAATACCAACAAAAGTAGATAGCCGATTGTAGAAGTTACTAATAGAAATCAATAGTCGACAATAGTTGTAACTAAATGCAAAACATTATAAAAGGAAAAACTTGAAGACAATTTTTCTTTGGATCTTTTATCATTTTTGGAGACTATTGTAATGAAATTATCAATTTATGTGTGTGTGCATGTGTGAAGTGTACATCAATTTTGACGAATGTAAAGGCCAAAAGGCAAGGTGTAAAGGATGTCTTACATATCAAGTCTTGACATCATGATGATGGTACACTGAAGTGGTCGAAATAGTTATGCCATGGAGAATTAAATGAGAGTCAAAGCACACTAAAATGTAACAATTTTAAGCACATGTGAAAGTCCATAATTGTCCAAATTGCCACTATGGAGATAACGTGGAAATATGATACCTTGAATCACATCACAATGCCCAAATGTGTCTTTCATAACTACATCCATGACTACATGACTAGCTAATTGAATAGGACCTATCTTAAAAAACACTTAATCGTGTAGTTGCAGACATGAATATGATTATGACTTTTGCAACTACATAGTCATAAAAGACATCAAATTTAATAATTTAATAATTTAATATATTATATTTAATATATATTATGAATATAAATAAATTGAATATTATATAAAATAAATATATAATTTCATCATTTTTTTCTTAGGTAGCCACATAAGCACCTAGGTTAGATATTCTAATTAAGTAGAAAATATTCAGTCAACAATCCATCGTTGACCACCACTTTGGCAATTTGTGAGGTTTGACCACTTGTTGTGTAAACATAATGGGGTGCATTTTATTTAACCTATTATTCATTCAAAATATTACACAACTATCAACTTTAATATTTAGTATTTTATTGATTTTTTCCAAATTAAAAAAACAAAATTTCATCCTTAATTTTTTTTCAATGATGCACACATGTATATTTACTTCTTTTTCAAAATGGAAACTTAAATAGAATTTGTGTATTTATCATTTAATAAGATTTCAATGAGCATTCCTTTTAAAAAAACACTCAAGCACATGATTTATAAATGAATTTTTTTTATGGCTAACATAATAACAAAAAAAGATATATTTCCCAAATCTTAAACTTGTATTTGATTAAAAAATTGTAGTCCACAAATCTGAAATGTAATATTTATAAATAGATCATAATTATTTCAAATTTAATAAAAATATACTTTTTTAATGTATTATATATATTACTTATGATGTATAAAACTAGTATTTTTAAATTTTCATTCTTAAAATTTCTATCTATAATATATAATTTATTCATAGATAATATTTAGAAATAGATCTTAATATTATATATTTATTTAAAATATATTATATATATTATTTATGATGTACAACATTAGTCTAAATATTAAATATCAATTTATAACATATCGAATAATGTTATATAATTAATAATTTTATGGATTTTTTAGAGGATTCACAATTCTCACATAATTAGCATTGGCAAAATATGTTTTGTAGGATTTATGTATGTAGTTGAAAAATGGAAATCACCCTTTAAAATATTTCATTAAATTTAGATATAAACTAAATATGAAGTAAAAAAAAATTTATCAACCTTTTATAATCATGGCTACACACTTAAAACCAACTACACAAATATGGCAGATTTTTATATCTTTCTTGCTTCCACATTTAAAAACCCTCCAAAATCATTTTATGTTATAATTTGAAATTTGGAATTTTTTTGGACCGAATTTCATGAGTAGTTTTTTATGTTAAATATTGGCATCCTCCTAAACTTTATTATTATTATTTAATTACATAAAATTTTGAAACAATAAAATTATGTGAAACTAAATATTAATTTTTTATGAATATTGTATCATTGAAATTTAAAATTCGGAATTTTTAAAAGTATTTTTAAAACATGTACAATATGTGACAAAGTTGGCAAGGTATTACATTTGCATTAATTATATTTTTCAAATTGATTAATTTTTCAAATAGAAAATAAAACAATTTCTCTCCTCTAAACTAGGATAAAAATGGTGCATAATCAATAGGTTCTTAATTCATAAATAGTAATTGACATGTAGTCACATGGTCATGCAATTACAATATAATCATATTGTAGTCACATCATAGTTACAAATTGAACAACTAACATAATACAATTACATGACTAGAACTAGGACACAATGATAAAATGTTTGTCATGAAAGACACATTTTGGCATTGTGCATGGGTCATTTTGTAAGTTGTCATTTAACATTTATAAATAAAAAATTCCAAACCTAATTTACTTTACGAAGATTTTTAATTTGAAAGATGAGTTTCTAAATGATTTCTTTCACTAAGCAAAGCACTTATAGGAAAAGCCCAAATTCAAGGTACATAGAAAAACTTGGTCATAAAAATCCTTCCCAAAAGTCCTTGGTATCAATGTCACCGCCCCATATTGTCATTGAGTCCTTCATTCACTATATATATATATATGATGATGCATTGAGTCCATATCCATCGATTATGGATTGTTATAGGTTTTTTAGTATTTAAAAAGAAGTCCATTATGTTATGCCAATTCAACAACTATTGATGAAACTTATACAATGTGATTATAATATATATAACATTGTTGTATTGGGTTTTTTTATCATTTTAATCACTTTTTATTTAGTTGCATGGCCAATTACAAATCCTAAAATCTTGCAAAAACTACCTTATGACAAGACTTTATGGATAGTGCAATTTGTTTTCACTAATAAAAGCTTAAAGATGATCTTGTTTAGATTATATGAATAGTTGTAGCACAATATATAAGTTAATGAAATCATCCCCACAATGAAAATGTTGCCTTGGTTAATACAACACACAATGTTTGAAGTATGGGAATGGGTAAAAACCAATGGCAATGAATCATTAAGGAAACTTGTAAATTTGATTACTTATAAAGGTCTCTTGTTATTTTTTGGTATTTTCAAAAAACCCTTGATGAAGTGGTGTGCAAGTTTGTGGTTTTGCAATTTTTAGACCAATAGAGGAAAAGTTATGGAATTCATAATGATATTTTCCTTTTGAAACTAATTTAATTTTGAAAAACATTATTCACAATTGGGTTTAATGGAAAGTTATGTTTCTAAATCATTGAAGAGGTTTGTCTTATATTCTTTTAATATCTATATGTTAATATAAGGATTTCTAAATAAATGGTTTGTTCATAAAAACTTCAAAAATAAAACCCATTTTGACCAAAATAATATTGGGGATGGTTGAACTTATAAGAGATTTGATATACTTGAGCCAAATGTAAATCCCCCCCCTAATTTGTTAGATACACAAAATTAAGCAATGGTTATAACTGATTTGGTACATGTTTGCAAAATTGCATGTTAAATGGTATCCTTAATCAAAATCCCTAAAGAATGATTTCCTTGTGAAGTAGGGTCCATGGGGTGAAGAAAATTAAATCACAACCTCAATCAATCAAGTCTCCTCAAGGAAAAGGGGACTTAGCAACTAACCAAGTTGCCTGGGGGAACAACTTCCTTAAGGAAAAAGAGACTTGGCAATCACAACCAAGTTGCCCACAAAACCGTGTTTTGGGCCCAAATTCCCCAAGGAACACATGGTTGGAGTTGTTGCATAGGGGAAAACCCAACCAAGTTGGCCCAAGAGCCATGTTTTGGGCCCAACTTCCCTAAGCAACACGTGATTATTGTACTTTTGTGGGTTCATAACTTTCTCATGTGAATTTTGAATTAAAAACTTATAATTACAATTTAAATTATAGCATTGAACAAGATCTTTCCAACTTCAAGTTATATGTTTCTATTAAAGTCATTCAAACTTTATTATTGAGTTTTAGTGATTGGGAGTCAAATTGCCAAAATTTGGGGGAATTCATGTTCCATAACCAAGGTTGGGGCAAAGCAAAAAACTAAAAAAACTAAAGCAAGGAAAAGGTTTGAACACATGATGGGAATGAAAAGGAAGCATGTTGTTAGGCACAAAATTCACAGTTTCAACACCCTTACCTAAATCACATCCCCCTTGTCCCTTGGAGAACATCCAAGGGGTGTCATCAATTGGTGATCATCTTTTCAGCCTTTGTTATCCCACTCTAGGTTAACTTAATCATGTTAAGATACCAAAATCTACGTGGAATGGTTACAACCAAGTTACTGAAGGGTATGTCCACTTTTATCCCCCACCCCCCTTCTACATTAACATAATGCAAAGGTCTACCCTAATCCTAACAATAATTATCCCACCATCACAAATTTATAGGCTTCATAGGTTCATTATAAATCCAATTGAAATATGTTATTTCATGGGTTCGTATTGTTTAAACACAAATGTCATGCATTATTTAAACATGGAAGTTGTGTGCATGACTTTCATGTGTAAACAACATGAATAGACAACAACATATATCTAAACAATATGAACATGCATATGACATTTGTGTCTAAACAATGTACATGACATTGATGTTCAAACAATACAAATAGATGAATAACATTCGTGTTTATTCCATACAAACTTATTATATAAAAAAACTGCATGATTATTATTGCCAAATCATGACCCATGAAGTTTGTGATGACCCTCTTTTGTGGTTTAGGTCATAACATGTCCTTGTCTAATCCAGATAGCAACCATAATCCTTATGCACAACCTTCCTGCACTATAAATCAAACCATAACCAACTCCTAGACCTAAGCAATAATATTGTATAACGTGAACATACAACGTACATAATTGGGACAAGTCGACTTCAAAGTAAATCTCCACACATTAAGGAAAAAATAAATTATGTTGGAGTTTGTTTAGTCCTTAATATTGTTATTTACTTCCACCAAGCTTTCCTTTTTCTCATAATCCTACTCCCTCACTATGAGCAACCTGATTTTCTTTCCCTTTATTACCATATTATACTTTGAACCATATTAATAGCCTACAACTACTCTCATTCCCTGAGGTAGTTTCTTTGCCTTTATCTTTCCTTCTCTTCCCACTTCTCTTGGTCTTATTCAAGAGGGCAGACCTTCTACTATTCCCTACTTCTCTTGATCTCACTCCAAAGGGCAAACCTTTTACTTTTCCCTATTTTTTTTGCTCTCATTTTAGAGGGCAAACCTTCTACTTTTCCCTATTTCTCTTACTCTCATTCCAGAGAGGACCTTTTATTCTTCCCTACTTCTTTTGCTCACATTCCAAAGGGCAAACCTTAAATATTGTTCTTTACTTCTTTTGCTTTCACTCAAGAGGGTAGACCTTTATTTTTTGTTCCTAGGCCTCACAACAACATTATTTAACTATTTCGTCTTTTCTATTCCTATCTCCCATGTCCAACGAAAAGCTCAAGTACCTCTTCTTGATTTTCCACCACTCGCCACTAATCACCATGCTCATGATGTTCCCTGCTTGATCAAATGCCCTTACCATCATTTAATGATCTTGTTTCAATCTTTCATAGTGTGTGTTGATTTGACTATCTCTTGAAAAGCTTGATCACCTATGATCTCTTCACCAATTTCACCTCTTCATAATGTGGCAAGATCTCTCTTCATCTTTATAACTCACAACATCATCAACATTCAAGAAGAAGAAAGAAGGACCAACAACTGTTTTCCTTCCTCTTAATTTCAAGAAGATGTCACTATGGTGGGGATTGTTATTTAATGAGTGTGTGAGCGAAAGTGTGAGCTTGTGAACAAGAATGTGAGCTTGTGAGCAAGAACTAGAAGGCATATTCCAATTTATATTCCATCCATGTCAACTAAAATATTCTTTGACAAATTTTGATGACATGTCAAAATATACCATAACAAAGGTATATTTTGCCACATCAATAATAATTCACATGTCATCATTGCCATGTGGATTTGCCACATGGACACCCAACAACAATGTATTTGTTCGATCAAATGTTAATACAAAAATCTACCAAGGTTGGTACCCCATGTGTTGAAGCAAAAAATATTTTTGGCACATTTATTACAAATCCTACCCCATGGTTTCAAACATGTCTTACATGGCATAATATTATTCGTCAACAAAACCATATTTTGCACTACCACATCATTCATGGTGATTGTCATCCTGGCCATTGTAATTAGACACAAGTTCAACATAGTTATAACATGAACTTGTCAACAAAACATAGGTGGTTAGATATAATAATAATTTATACAATAAAAAAATCTTATAACAAAAGATATTTCAATTGTTCTAACAACATTATTGTGAAACAACTTTTTTAATAACACACAAAAAACATCACTATAGGAATGTAAAAAGAGAATACAAGAAATTTACAAGTACATTGTTATGAAAATCTTTCTAGAACCTAGCAATGGCACTCTCCATTTAAAATCTAATTGTCGTTGTCATAAAATCCAACATGTATGTGGTCGTTGTCACACATATTAAAAGATTATTATAATCCAATGCAAACCACATTCTAATTATTTGAAAAGTGGGTATTTAATCCACGAATTTTCATGCACACATTATCAATAACATGTTCTTTTGCGATGCTATAAGTTTTTTATATAAGTTTTCCACTCTCAATTGCTTTGCTCCATTTTGAAAAAGATAACAAACATGGCTTGTCAAACTTTTTAGGACTTAAACTTGTACCATGTTGTTAAGAAGAAAGAGATGATATCCATCAATGCAGAATACCAAATACAAGTTGGATATTGGGTAGCAAGGAACCATTTACAAGACTACAAAATATGTGTGACAATGATTTGTATGTTTGATGAGGACTTTTTCAACATCTTATTAAAACTTCTAGTAGACAATCCATGGCCAACACACTTGACAAATCAAAATTACAAAACTCAACTCTTGAGGCAATCTAATTATCTATTGGGATTTGTGTCTCCGAATAAGTATTGCCTCTAGATCACAATCATCAAAAAGTGGCTAGAAAACCAAAACAACTTGGAGGATGACGAATACTAACACTTGTTTATTGTAAAAAAATAGACACAATGGTGCCACTTGTGAGAGCTAGCCTTCAAACTCCACCTAGAATGCAAGGATCTTGGAGTAACAATGATGTTGAAACGCCAAAAGTTGTGGTAGAATCATCTAGGGGAGTGACAACAAGCCAAGTCCAAACATCAAAGGCTCCCCACAATACTACCACAAACGAGGCCATTGACATCAATGACATCTCATAACCATGATAAAATAATAGAGAACTATAGGAGATTCATTTGCAAAACCATGAAATGAACTAGCATTATTGAAATGGAAGAGTTGAATTAATGTAGGATGTGTATTTGTCTATGTGTGTTTGGTTTTTTTATCATGGCCACTTGAAAAATAATGCATTTAAAAATCTATGATCAACCAAATTACTAAATGTTTTTTCAAGAATTGACAAATGAAAGTTTTGATTTGCTTGAACAACTACATCCAAATGAGAAACATAGGAATGTCATTTTAAGCCATCAAACAAACTAACAAATCCAACTTAAAATAAATTGTTTTTGCCCAATATAATTTTGGAAATTTGTATTTGGTTTGAACTAGGATGGAAATTATATTCACAGTATAAAAAATACTTTAGGTATAGCAATTGACACTTGATTCCACAAAGATGTGTTGAATACAAACGCAATGTAGGATATAGAAGGACAAATGAAATATTTATGGCCATTTTAAAACAAGACAATTGGGAATTGGTTTCAAATATACTGAAAATTATATTCATAATTGGAAAACACATTCCACACAAAATTGATCTCATCTGCAATAAATATATAAAATGAAATTTCATCTCCTGACGTAGTTATTCAATATTAAAATTTGAAATTTGTTATCAAGTGGCCATAAACTTAATTGGAAATTGTTATGTATTGTGATGTATTGTTTAAGTATTGCTAGGTATAATTCCCCACTGTAGGGCACAACAATCGTTAGAATTATTGACAATATATATAATTATATACATTTGTGTGTTAAGTTGTTAAATTGAAAGGTTTGATGTAATACCAACATAACCATTTTGATAACATCAACATCAACATAAATTGTTTATGCAAATTTCTAATTCTTAAATTTGAAATATGTTTATAAAAAACATGTACATTAGAACTTTGGATAGAGATATTTTCAAAAATAAATGCAACATTAAAAAGAACAAGGAACCATATAATTTTTATTTGGCATCCATATAATGCACATACAAGCCAATATGGTCTTCCAACTTCAAAGAACCTAATTCTCTTGCAAAATTTTACATATGTAAAAGATGGTTTGCTTGAACATTTCCAAGAGTCATTTAAGGTTTGAGACCATTTTTAAGAAAATGATAAATTAAATTATCTTTCAAAGAAGTAATAAGTTTTAATTTTTCTCACATAAATAATTATTTTATGTGGACGCAATTTATGAAACTTTTGATTTTCCTTGATGTGTGTTTCAATCATTACAAGGTAAAGATCATTTTTACAACCCATATTATCGAATGTGAAAACTTAATGTACAAGCTTCAACACATATATTACATGAATTTGAGGATGATGAATTAAAATGAGCTTTTTGTGAAAACTAAAATAATAACAAAGTTTGGCGCAACACAAAAAAACATCAATATAACTCTCCACCCAACCTTAGGACCACCCAATAGGTTCATAAACCCAATGATCCACCCTCAAGCTCAAAACCAATCCTAAACATGTTTTAATGTTTCATCATTGATGTAACTTCTAACTTTTGGATCATAACTTCGAGAAACTATCCATGAAGGAAATGAAGCTAAGGACGTTAGAGCTCTAGCTTGAGCCTTAACATATGATGGTAGCAGAAAAATAATGGAAGGATCCCAAAGCATCTCATCTTCCTTGAATAAAATGAAACTCCTTGGTGGAAATGACATTCTACAAATAAAAAAAGATGACAATGTGAGGCATACACAAAAGAATTGAAGGAATGCATTTAATGTTGATGCAAGTGGACAACTTACTCATAATCAAACAACCTCCTTGAACGTTTTTTGACAAAAAAGTTAAGATCAAAGCTGTGAACATGCTTGGCATCAAGTTTAAACATGGCTACTTCAACGAGAGGCTCCAACACCTCCATGAAAACCTCCATATTTGACTCCAAAGCCAAGATGTGGTGCCCAAGGCTTTGGCATGCCTTGACAATGTTGCTTGCAAGGTGAAAGATGGTTAGACACAATATTTGATGCAAAAATTGAAAATGAATTTCTTGAGGAAGGGCACATACTTGTGGATGTAGATAAATCTGCAATAGAAGATGTAGTCTTGGAACAAACATCAATCAAGGCTTGAACAATAACAAAATGCATTTCCTTTAAGGCCTTAAAGGGCATGCTAACCTTGGATATAGACATAGAGGCCCTACTCGTCCAATTATACAACACATCTTCATTTTGAACATCAATAGATTTGTTCACTAACCCATTGAATGGTGAGGAGAACATTAATCTCCCATTGCCCAAATAGCTCCCATCGGGGACCTTAACAAGTAGAGTTACATGATTGAGGAGAATTTGCAAAATTAAAATACACATTTTAGCTTAAAGAGAAAAGAAGAAAAATACAATGAAAGTTTAAGGGATTGTGATAGAACCTTGAGAGATGGGTCCTTGATGTTCATGAGTGGTAATGAGTTCACCACAACCCCATCAAAGGCTAAGAACTTTTTTGCAAAATCAAAGATTGTAGCAATATACTCATCAACCTTCCAATTATAAGCAAGAATATCAAAAGGGTTCTTTAATATGAAAAGAATAGGGAGGTTTCTAAGAACATCAGCAATGACAAGTTGAACCTTACCACCATGATTCATCTGCACAAAAAGAGGAAAAAAAAGCAGTGCATCCAAGACAAGATGCTTGAACTATGTTGTAAAATGAAAGAAAATGTAATGTAAGCCTACTTTGTGAATGAACTTCGAGATTTGTTTCATACTCCAAGGGCCAAGTTTGGGATGAAATCTTGGTTGCCACAATGGAAGGCCATGAAAATGGGAAAACATTGTGGTGAAAGCCAAGAGGCCTATTGGAGGTAAGAACAATCGAACTTGGGCAGGTTGGAAAAAACTATAATGATCCTTGTTGAGTGCTCTAGAGTCCACTAGGAGGAGGGGTGGGAAGAACTAGTGGAGTAGTAGCCTTTTTTTCTCTCCTCATATCCTTTATTGTCTAGAAACCTACAGTCTAGTTCAAAAGAACGTCAACAAAGGTGTCCTGATTTACATCAAAGCAAGGAAGTTCAGTCACCTACTACTTCAACTTTCCTTTTCCCTTAAAAATGTTTTTCCACCTACCACCCTCAACCTATGTTCCTACAAAGCTTGCAAAAGTCTCCATGAAAGCCGACTCAATGCTCTCTCTCAATGGAATGTCTAGGGTGGAAGTGTTATATTTTGGACAATCAAGGTACCAACCACATTAGAGAAGATGTGAAGTAGGCCAATCCTTGAACATGTCTTTTCGGAACATAGTGCTATCAGCCTTGGGATCACACCATATCTCCAAGAGATTGGAAAGTTGATCAATGACACCATGGGATAACAAGACACGATAGAAATAATTGCAGGAGAATGAATAGTGCCTTCACAATGAAATCTACAAGCATGGCCACCAACTTTCCTACCCTTGGTGCCAAAGTAGGGGAAACTTTGTGGTGATCCAAAAAAATGAATGTAGACAAACAAACACATAGAAAATAATTTACTACAGATTAAGGATTAAGGACATAATGAAATTTTATGATTGAATGGAAAACCAAGTAGGTTGGAATACTTGTACAACACTTGATTGACAACCTCCTTGTTCCCAAATTGTTGTTCCCAAGATTTGCTTCTCTAGATCCCATCCTTAGGCTTGAACTCCTAGAAAAAACAAGCTTCCCATATTACTAGCCTCCACTAGTATATATATGTGGAGAGAGAGATCACATCTAGGACTTTTCTCACAACCAAAGAAAAATCAGAAATTGTTTCATCAAACAACTTGAGTGCTTCAATCTCAAGTTGCAAGAACAAGAATGCAACAAGGAGAATTTTGGAGAAAAAATGAAAAATAAAAAATAGCATCTAGAAATATAATACTTGATGCTAAAAGGTTACCTTGTGCAACCATTTGTCAAATTGGGAGTTAGAAAAGTCGAGCTTGGGGAATTTTTTGGCCTCTCTTAAAATAATAGATTCATTCCACATCCTAAGCTAGGTCAACTTTTATTCAGTCAAAATGCATGAGTAGGTGAACATTTGGAGTTTTTTTGTCAACGTCTCTAATTCCAAGTTCATATCATAATGAACTTGTATCTTTTTCAAGAAATCTGAACCTAGAAAAAGATCACATATTGGCAAGTGTTTGTAAAAAGCCAAATAATGATCCATCCTAACCTACTACATGGCTTTCTCCATTCATTTCTTGGAATTTCAATGGTGAACAATTTCGAATGTTGGGGATTTCTTCATAATACAACTTGACCGTAATGTCCCTAGTTGTAAAAATCTCTTGATGTAAAAACAAAGAAAAACGTTTCATGAACAAGTTGAATACAAAGGTTTTAAAAAAGTCTTTAAGGGAGTCTGAAATATTTCATACCTTACACATATATTCAAAAAAAGCTTCTAAGGTCAAGGAATGCCATGTTTTGGAGGACTTGGACTAGCATTTCTTGTAAACCTCTATTAACAACACTTCCTTAAACTGCTCCAAGGGGATAATCCCAATTAATTGGATTTTGAAATTTTCATGGACAAGGTTGGGTTTCACATGGTCCAACTCCATAGACCTATAAAAATATTTAAAATGATGAAAACAAAATCCTTTGAATCTAAAACTTGATGTAGGAAAACAATAGAAAGGTCAAAAACATACTTGTTGAGTTTTGTCATGGCAATGAGGAGTTCAACACACCCATGAGAGGTATCAAGGACAATGGAGTCAATAGAGATGTGCCAGGAAGGTTCATCATTGTGCAAACGATTAAAATAGGGCAACCAAGCTTGCAACTTGTGATTACCATCCCAGACAAAAACACATGTGCCTTGATAAAGACTTGATATTAGGATGAATAACCAAGGTAATTTCAAATTTATCATTCTAAGACATCTAATGCCTATTCTAATAAGACATGTGTTGTTTTCGGAATTCCTCTTCCAATTGAAAGGTGAAACGTAATTTTTTTTGTCCCCCTCTCAATAGCCAATCGAAAACGCCTATTCCATCTAAAGGCCATTAATTTTGAGAATAGGATGAACAACCGACATCAATATCATCTGGCATAGGGGAATAACCATCCAGGCTTTGTTTCTCGACACCATCTTGTGTTTGTCAAGGATTTCATCACTATTAAACTTTGTTTGGCTCTGAATGGCTTATATAGTCCTATCAAAGGACAAAGAGTCTGCATATGCCACCACTTGAAAACTCTACAAAGAAATTTAGAATCTTACAAATTCACAAAGAAAATTGTGAAAATAGTCCAAAATATTGAAAAAAAAAGTCAATCCAAATGTTCCCAATACCTTAAGCATCTCCATAATCCTTGTGATGGAGATATCTCTACAATATATGCCTTACAAAAGTAGACATAGGAAAGGTCAGGATTCTTTTACAAAAAAAAAAAAACAACAATTAAACAAAAAAAGCTCGGCTCTTCATTTTTTTTATGCATCCAAGGTTTTTATGGCACCAAAAGAACCTCTACTATAATAAAAAAAAGGGTCAAACTTCAACTTGGCTCCTCATGTTTTGCTACAACCAAGCTTCTTTCAACATTAAAAGAAGCTTGGTTGTAGGAAAAAAAACCGAATTCAAGGTCAACTTCAAAACTAGAATTGAGCTAAAGCTCAATTCTTTAAAAATGTTTTTTTGGCCAAGCTTCTCTTGGCATCAAGAGAAACTTGGCTCCATAAAATCACAAAGAATTAAACTTTAGCTTGGCTCTACTTTTTTTTCAAAGAAAGGTTTAATGAAAGCAAAATGATAAAAAATATTCGCAAAATATGCTTTTGGTCGCCTATAACAAGACAAAATATGAGGTTTTTTTTTACTAGTGATGTGTCATTCAAGCCCCTGGCCTTTAATCAAAATGACATGTTAATCAATTTTAACCTCTTAAAAAATCATGATTTGTAATAATGAACCTACTTACCTCCTTATCCTAACCATGCCACCCACCCCTCAAATCCTATTGGGAAAGGTCATATGCCCTAACCTAGCCCCCTTAAATTTAAAGTTAACCCCAAAACTTCCTTAGTCGCATTATTTAGGCTTAATCAAAACTAGGTTAAGCTAATTAAACCCCAACACACTCCCAAGACTCATGGGATGAATTCCCATTTTGGGAGTTAAGAGTCCTATAATGCTTTGAAATTTTGGGGCAAAAGCATAGGGGGGTAAACATTATTCATATAAAAAAACCATTATATCCTTGAAAATGTTTCAAAACAAATATACTAAAAATGAGCTTTTAATTTCCATTTAAACCTTTGAGCTTGGAGTTATGGCCAAAAGAAGGGTTGAAAGTCAAATTGGTCTTTTGAGTCTTGATCATTAAAACTTAGTAAATAGGGGTCAAATGACCTTTGATTGAGATGTGCAACACAACATTAAAAAGGTCTTGTTGAAGGTTACAACTTTGTAATTTTCTTTTGTCAATTGAAATTGATATGAAAATGTTATGAGCCCAAAAATTTGTAAGAACCATGTGTTCCTTGATGGATTTGAGCCCAAAACATTGTGCAAAAAGAAACTTGGGTGAGTTTTCCTTAGGGCAACAACCCCAACCATGTGTTCCCTAAAAAACTTGAACTCAAAACATGGTTCCATGGGCAACTTGATTAAAGTTGTCACTTAGCTTTTCCTCCCCAAAGAAGTTGGTGCACATGCTTGAAAAAATTTCCCATGGGCTATATATATTTTGCTGATTTCATCCATGGAAAAAAAAAATTTTGATAAAAAAATTGAACCCTGAAAGGTAGGATTTCAAACATTAATTTTTTTTAATTGAAAATATTGTTCAAGAAAGATAGTTAAAATGATAATCATAGTTTGAATATAATAAAAAATTATGCAATGTTTTTTTCTTGTCAAGCAGTTGTGATCGAAGAGGTAAGGACTGTGCCTTAAAATTGCAAAATTCTTTTTTTGCCAAGATTTAGGAGTTTACCATCAATACCATAAAACAAAACTAGGGTTGTTTCAATAAATGGAATTGGTGTAGTTCCCCAATTTTATAATAGGAAAACTCAAAATATGGGGCGCATCTTTAACTCTTCACAAATGAGACAATTAGGACAAAGATGAGGGCTTCAAGATGATTATGATGATATGACTTGTTTGTTGTACACCTTGGTGACACAAATAGACCCAAAAAGGGATAGTGCATGATTTGCTAAAATTAGGTTCAAAATTCATCATAGATTCATATGAATTTCACCATTGCCAAATTCCTAAGGGATACAATATTTTCCATGTGATATATTTTATATGTCCCCATGGGGACAACATCAACATGGAATTGTTTTTGCAACTTCCAAAGTTTTTTTTTTCAAAATTGAAACATTTTGATATCTTGTAAGACTAAGGTTTCACAAATTGCAAGACACAATTTTTTTTACAACTTCTATTGAGAGATCTCCAACACCATGTCAAATTTTAATTCAATCAAATTTTTTTTCACTTCCAAATTAAATTATGAATGGTAACAAATCATTTTGACACTTTGTATCATAATTTTTCAAATAAACACAATGTCATACCCTATTTTTGGGCTCACAATCAAGGCTAAAACATGAGAATGGGGGCAAGCCAACAAAATATCTTGGAATTAAGCACACTTCCACAAGTGTGGGGGAGGGCAAGAAAGTGAATCCTAAACACTTTCAAGTGAGAAGAATGTGGAAATTTGTAATGCAATGTGAAAGCAATACAACAAAAGGTGACCCTATATGCCAAGTGCTTTCATTGGGTTTTGAGTGAATTCACTAGTCCTAATCAACAAGATTTAGTGGGGATGCAATGAAATCATTGGTCCATTGAATAGGGACAAATGAACTGCATTCACATTTTGTAGTAATGAAGTTCCATATCTTTGGGATGAAAGTGCAAGTAGTAAACATAATCCAGATTGGGCACTTAATATACCATTGAAAAGGTCTTGAAATGTAAATGTTGAAAATGTGTTCATATTATCCATTTGGAATTATGAGCTAGGAATTATGGCCAAAAAAAGGGTTAAGAATCAAAATTTGACTCCCAATCACTAAAATCCAATCAACATGTGTCAAATGAATTACAAATTTAACATGTCATATGGTGTTAGAAAAGTCTTTTCAAGTACTACAACTTTGCATTAAAAACCCATCAATTAGTGTTAAAAGGGAAAATTATCAAACCCTTGGCTATCTTTTATTATTTATTGCAATCTTGTAACTCAAAATTTGACAAGAAGAAGGAGCCACTATTTCTATTGTTTTAGGAAATTTAGTTAACTTTCAACCTCAACTACTTTAGGGAATATTCTAAAAAATACTATGTGGCTTAAAAGTAGGAGTTTAATTGATTTGCCCAACTACCTTCTATTAGGGAGTAGAAATCGCTAGAGTAGTTAGTGCCATAGGCATCCTAGTAACTAGTAATTAATAGTAGTAGACTTATTGTCCTTTACCAAAGGGGTGAAGCTAGTGGGATTAAGTAGTTCATGTTAGTGGGTGGTTGGGTGTAATCCACCCAATCACCTAGGAGATTTCTAGGAAGCGATTAGGATAAGGACCTTATTTTCATGGGGTGAATGTGGGCCTTGTGTGGCTTTGTGAAGAAGGAGAATTAGAGGAGGATTTGGAGGACTTCTATGGGATTATTCAATGAGTTTGTAGTTGGGAGTGAGAGTGGAAAACTCTCTATTAGAGAGGTGTGTAGTGCAACACTAGAAAGGAGGGAATAGTTTTGAAATTTGTATTTCTACTTGTGTGTTATCTCAATAGAAAATGGTTAAAGAACTTTCATGTGTTTTGTGTGAGTTTATTCTATTAGAATATGAGGAAGGTAGTATAGTTTAAGCTTACATGATGGGTTGTTACATTTTATATAGTAATTATGTGTTTTTTCTACAAAAAAGGGTAAGAATGTATGCTAAGTTTTAGTCTCTAGAATAGGAAGTCTCTAGCTGCAACAGATAACAACCAGTATGTGGTAGTAGGAAGGGTGAATACTTGAAAGTTGAAATTTGCAAAATAAATGGGGTTGTTGGAGACGGTAGGCAACAACCACAAAAGAATGTAGTGGCTACAAATGGTAAGCA
>Ga0209208_10004169_pt1 | contig 20594 bp, 6 predicted proteins | sample S1TSphfallax_3_FD_187694 | JGI IMG/M metagenome (GOLD analysis project Ga0209208, IMG submission 187694) | Host-associated microbial communities from peat moss isolated from Minnesota, USA - S1T2_Fd - Sphagnum fallax MG (SPAdes) (version 2) | ecosystem: Host-associated > Plants > Peat moss >...
TTTACATTGGTGTGTAGCCGGACAATGGGTGATCGTGCAAAGAAAACTCCCTGACTGGGCGACTTGTGTGAATGTGAGGACTGTTTGGCCGCCTCTGATGATCAGTAACGGCAGATCTTAGTCTCTTTGGTGTGAAGGATGATTTGATTTGCATGGGATGCATGGGTGTTTGGTGGCGAGATTAATGAAGGCATGCAGCGCCTCATTGATGAAGGATGGAGGGAAGCAATTTGAGCGAGGAAGCCAGTAACGGTTGGAAAAGAAGACAAGTAGGAAAGAAGATAGAGAAGAGAAAAGGAGAAGGTGTTAGTTTTTGGAAAGCGGCAGGTTGGCTGTCGACTGGCTGATCTTGGAGAGGAAAGTAATGAGTAAGAGGCAATATAGATGAGAGCTTAGGGAGCATTTAGGGAGTCGGATTGCTAGTTTTTCTCTTCCGCTGCGATTAGCAATTGACGGACTCTAGCTTCTGATCCAGGGACAATTGGACAGATTAGATGATGGCAAAAGTCTGGAAGCTTGTGTTGTCGGGGTGATTTCCAGGAAATAAAAGACAAGAAGATGAGTTTGTGAAGTCTCTTGGTGTCAGTCCATGGCATCTGGCTATGCCGATGCACTGTAGAAGTTTTAATCTGAGGTCACGGGCCTAATTGTTTGTTGTGTTGTGAGGCATGAGGTTCGTACTCTCCATCTATGTGATCGCAAGTTGCATTGTGTGGTCATGCACAGCAGCCCTCGAGCTGTAGTAAGTCAGGGAAATAGCAGACAGACTGTGCCTCTGAGGGGACATAACTGGGTCCTAGGGGGGGGTCAGACAGGGCGCCTGGAAGCATTCTGGGTGTTCCTCCTTTTTTGGTTACATCACATTATATTTTTTTTGCAAAGTGTTGTGCATGAACATGCCATAAAATCATCACTATGAGTGAAAAAATGATAAAGTATACATAAAAAGTTCATCATTTAAAGAAAAGTTTGAAAATGAGATATTTTTTGACATAAGTACAAGAAATGAAATTCAAAATATATTGAAGCTTGACTATGAAATCATTTTACTATACATTGACCTTAATATACATTGATTATAAAATTGGAAAAGCTTTTGAATATAAGAAGTAGAAAATAATTACTTTTGAGATTGATTGGTTAGAATGGTGTTCAAAAAAAAATTTCATCAAAAAAATTAATGAATTAAATATGTATCAATTTTAAGATATAAAGATCATTGTGTATTCAACCAAGGAATTTTTTATAAAAAAAAATTCACCATGTTAAAACATACTTGACACATTGTGAACTATTGACTTCAAAAGTTATTTGCATTTAGAAAAATCTAATTTCAACCTATTTTTACAATGCAAAGTTTGAAAATTAATGCACAATAATGAAAAAAATACCTTGTTGTTTATCATTCATGTAAAAACATTGAATGCATAATATCTTAATGCTAGGTTTCATTATTATCTTTTATCAACAAATAACAAATAGATTACAAAATTAAGTTATTTTGTATATTTTATCTTGTTTTGACCCTTATGCCAAATGTTTCATGGGATTAAGAAATTTGTCAACTTTAATAAGAGGAAATCTATATAAAAAATTACAACAAACATACATATATAAAATAATGAGCTTTTGAAATTAAAAATCTATATGGATTGGACTTATGTTTGTGGCTTTATATAAGTACATTTTTGTTTATGGATTTAATTTGGGATATCTTATAAGGATTCATTATATGATATATTAAAGCAAAAAAAAGAAAATGGTAGAAAAATTTAATTCAAAAAAGTTATGGATTTTTGAATGTCCTATATTAATGGACCTTAGTTTCAAAAGTTCATATCATAATCATTTTTGATGGATTTTTCTTTTAACATGCATGTTAAAAAATTATCTATTTGGATTTCAATATTAACATAATCTTTATTAACTTATTAAGCATCTTGGAATCCCCCACTTAAACAATGATATCCAATAGATTATCATTTTAACATTATTAAATGTATTTTTTATGGATTATTTATCCATTAGAATTAAGTCACATAATCTTGCAACCATCATCCTTGATATTGATGTATTTTATATTTTGATTCCCATCAATCTTAATGAATCAAAAAATGTCATTTCAACATTTAAAAATATGATAATTTAAACCAACATATATATAAAACCATCAATATCATCCATTTTTATATCCATGTGTAGGTGATTTCACAATTGGATTACAAAAAAAAAAATGACGTTTTTGTAAAAGACTATAAATGACAACTTTGGATTTTTTGTTTATTTTTCATTATTATAGTTGTAGTGGATTGTTGTATGCCAATACACTAAAATGAGGTTTAATTAAATTAATAATAATATTTAAAAATAATTTGGATACTATGTAAATGTCATTTTGAGTTTTTAAAACTAACTATATCAAGTGTTTAAATTGCATTTAACAAAAAACATAACTGAAAGGTATGCATAAAGTAATATAATTGTTTTTAAACTTTTTGTATAACAAAAACATATCCCCTTCTATGAAAGTACATGTTCATTGGGTGAACTTGATGAAAAATCAAATCATTCAACAATTTCAAACTTTTGAATTTAAAAAAAAAAGGGCTACAACACAAATGGCTCACTTTTTAAACATGTGGCATAAACATTATGTTTAATGGGTTCAAAATGTTTAGCTTTAGGTGTAGATCACATGTGTAGGAAATAATCTTGCCAAAAAACATGTTTGGTTGTCCATTAAAATCCAATTTGAAATTTTATGGGATTTTATGTGTTTTTGTTTATAAACCAAAATATTGATACACAATGATGTAAGGTGAAAGTAAATTATAGTGACCGTGCATGTTTGAATGTATCCCCACCTCAGACTTTTGGAAGATTTTCACAATGCTTTTGCATATTATGTTAAATATAACATAAACAAGATATTAAAAGAAAAACCATTTCATTTCAAGTTATAAAGTGGAAGGTTGGAATATATTTGTGAATAAATGTAGTGTACATGTGTATTCCAAAACACAAATATGTTCCAAAATAATTTAAATGATTTTTAATCTTTATGAAAATTAAAGGTATATTGAATGAAGTCATTTCACATAATTTGAACCATGTTTGGATACCATTGATTAATTTGAAATTTTTCATTTCAAAAAATGAGTTTTTTCAACAAAGATGAAACAAATGTGTGATATATTGAAATTTACAAATAATCACATTCATATTGAAGATGACAAGCATAACTATATGGGCCATATTTTAAATTCAATTAAAATTAATTATTTTAATGATTAATGAAGCCTTAAAGTTAAACCATGCAATCAACATGAAATAATGGCATTAAATATTCTACCAACGTATATTATAAATATATTTCAATATAGATAAATTTGAACTTTATTATTATTTTAAAAATAATATTATGTAACATTAATTTTGTAAATTAATAATTGTAAAGCCCATAAATAAAAATTGATACCTAAGATTAAATGCATAACCATACTTTTGAAACAATTATATTATATGTACTATAATATTAAACCCAAAAGTGCCAAAAAGGGTGTCACTGTAGTGTGCTTTCACCCCAGATCAAAGTTATTAACATTGGCCTTATCATGTCCCGTGAATTTAGACACTTACACATCTTTATGTCTTGTTGGTTTAGGGTCAACTTAGGTCAAAACAATAACTTTTCATGTAGGGGTAAAAAGTTTATCGAGTCCAAATTTTTTAAAGTGTACTAAAAAACTTGTCACAATGTCACCTTTTTGTATTCCTTTTCCATATTCTTTACTTGTCTTTTTTCATGATGTACATGGACAAAAAGTGTCTAATAGTAATTAAAAAATAAATATGATGGTCTAAAATATCATATTTCAAGTGATGCATTCCCAAGCTCCTTAATAAACATTAATGTGAATTCAAGGTGAACACAATGGAATAATGAGGAGTTAGGGTACGCCCCTTGGCTTGTAGCACTTTGGGGGTAGAGGAGTGTGCTGAAGCTCTGGGATAAGGATTGGGAAGAGTGACAAGCAAGTCAATTATTCACACAGACCTGCACAAACCAAACAACAAATTTGTTAGTGTATAGTCGGAGCACTTTTGGTGCACGAATGAGCCACGGGCAAACACGGACTCATAAGATTCACCACAGCTCGGACTTGGGGGAAGCCACCACCTTCCCCCTTATAATATTCTCTGTGCCTAGCCATGGGGCCAACATTTAAATGTCATTTTGTCCTATGACTCTTAAGTGGGAGTCTCGAAATTCTCAAAATTGGGTCTCCTGTGACTTTGAGGGCTTATAACTTTGTGTGCATACCTCTAATTGAGGTGAGGTTTGAAGAAAAGTTGTAGCCCTCATTGAGACCTTTTCAATAATATGTGACACGTCACTTGCACACAAGGAAATCAGGGAAATTCTCGACTTTTAATGGTTGGGAGTCAAATTGGCAATTAGACTCCTGACCTTTCTTTTGGCCCTAACTTGTGGTTTAAGTACCCAAATGTGTCATACAAGACCATTTTAGACATCTACGTTCTAAAAAATTTTCAATGTTATAAGGAACTTTTCAATCCAATGAGTTTTGACCCCTGTAATATCTTTTTGAAAATTTGGGAGTCCATTGGGATTCCAACTCCCAAAGTGGGAGCTCACTTGGGAGTGTGAAGGTTCATTCCCTTCACACATTCCCACACTCTTGGGAACATGAAATGTGATTCTTGGGTTTCATTCTTAGCCCGCACCTTTGCAAGCCTTTGCCTTGGTCGTAAGCCCAAGGCTAGGGTTGCAACATCAAGATATGAATTTTTTTAATTTAGTAATGTCTATAGGAATTAAATAATATAAGGCAAAATTGAAAACTATGTCAAGGATTGCTTCTATTTCATCTTGCTTGGTATTATTTAAAGAATTTGGACATTACCCCAGTGGTGATAGAAAATTATAGTTGCAAATAAATAAAATTTTAAACTGTTAAATCTAGCAATTTAAATCTAATCTTGCCCTTTCAATGGCTAGAATGTTTTGATCAACCTATCCACATCTTGGTCATAGTTTGGCAACCTAAATTTGGTCGCTAGTGCAAGAAAGAAAATTTAAAAATTAAAAAAAATTAAAATTAAAAAATTCTAGACTATTGAAAAATGGTGACCAAATTTTAGTTACCATTTCAATGGCCAAGTTTTTTTGGTTGACTTATCGACACTTCGATCGTAGTCTAATTTTCTAATTCTAATTGCCAATGCGAAAAAATAAATTTGCACTATTAAAAAATGGTGACCAAATTTTTGTTGTCATTTCAACAACCAAAATGTTCAATTGCAACCAATCCATACCTTGGATGGTGTCCAATGATCAAAATTTGGTTGCAAAATGATTTATTGATGAAATATTAATTTTTATAAATAATAATTAAACTTACCAGCACAATAAAAAAAATGTAATTTTATTTTTATTATGGGAACGTCTAATTAATGACGGTGTTGACCCAACAAATTAATGCATCATCATTGATGTTAACATGATAACCAATATAAAAATGGTACTTCATGTTGGTTTTAACAACCTTGCTTTGGATGCATGTGAAAAATCACCACTGTCACATGAATTCATTTTTTTTCACTTAAATTTGTTTCAAATAAATGATATTTGCAAAAAGTAGTGTTATAAAAATCCTACAGTACTTTTTTTTTGGAACCACAACATTCAATAAGCTCATGCATGGTGAATAAAAAAGTTTAACTTAATTTGTAGGACCACCAAAAGGTGAAATCACACTATAGGCGGGGCACAACTTGGGCATTTTCACAACATGGGCATATAATATATATATATATCCAAAATGTGTTGCATTTAATTTTTGGTTTCACTTTTGATTTTTATGTTCTATATTTTGATTTTGCAAATTTAATGATATCTAATATTATTTGGAAAAGAAAATTAAATAAAAAAATTAAATTCAAGGAATAATGTGTATATTTATGGTATATGCAATATAATAGAACCCATTTTTTGTTTTAGATTGCATTAAGTTTTGGAATTTGAATTAGTTAACCAATGTTTTTTGAAATATAATTAAAAGAAATGGCTCATCACATATAAATCTTATCATCTTCCATTTGAAATGATTGTTTATCAAAATTTTAATTTAAAACATATTTTATGTTTATTGCTTTGAAAACACCCATTTGTGACATGATAATTATCAAATGACATGTCTCACAAACTTATTCCAATCATATGGAATCATAATATTTAGTAAATAAATAAAAAATCATAAAAACTAAATGAAAATATTTGAATTTTTAAATATTTTGTGACATACATTTTTTTTGATGCAAATATATTTAAGCATCACATTGCATGTCACATTTTTTTTACATTTAATGTTTTTAGATTTTGACTTAATAGTACTTATTATAATATTAAGCAAAAATATTGTGAATTTTTTTCATAATAATGACATTGTTAAAGTTCACACATGATATCCCTGAAAAATAATAGAATGTGATAATAATCTTGACTCGTTCCATAGTGTGCTTTCACCCCAAGAAGATGATGGTGTGACAATCCTTGTGTACATCTTAAAGCACTTTGATCTATAAAATACTTTTTTTAAAGTATATTTATATCATTTCCTGTGCAACTGTACATGAACATGAAAAGGCAGAATTTTGAAATCAGCCATAAATATTGATGAACTATTGGGAACCATACGAAAACATAAGAGGAAAAGAAAAAGAGGTGGGTGGGTGCGTGGGTGGTGGGGATGCTTAGTTTGGAGCCAACTTACATTCATATAATATATAAACAATGGGAGAAAGTAACGTTTATCCCATTATAATCAAAGTAGAAAAATAATACCCGCCCTCCCCTCCAATTTCCTAATTGGAAGCTAATTTAGAAGGTTCAAAGTGTTCATAAACAAGGGGTGTGTCACACTATGACCTTGCCATTTACATTAAAGAGGATTTTTTAAGGCAAAAGAAGAATTATGGAAATTCAAATATTTCACCATGTGCCAAAATATAATCTTCAAAAAATCTGCTAAAAGAAACCAAATTCCTTCAAGATATTATAACACTCTATAACTAATCTCAAGTTTCAACACAATCCAAAATATCATTCAAAAGTCCTCATATGAAAAATAGACCTATTATTACAATCTAGGGGCCAAAATCCATTAAGCTACTATACTCTATAGTGAATCTGACCACAATATTCTCCTTGCCTTGAGAATTCATCGCAAATGGCGGTATCATAGTTTTTGTTGTGGGATAGGAATCAGCTGCGGCAGCTTCATGTGCCATTGAGGCTGGAGGAATTCTTCACGCATGCAGCAGCTGCCAGGATCATACGTATTGCTGGTACCTGGAGCCCCAGCTCGTTGCATCTCTAATTACCAGCTAATTACAGATCTAATCCATACCATAGGACGAATACTGATCTTATTATGCTCTCTAATTCGAATGAGCTGTAGCTCGTTGGAATTAGATCTATTCCAACTTGATTCTGGATATCATAGTGTGTGTGCTTTGAGGGATCTCTATGCTCTCGTTCATGTCCTAGGATAAACTATGACATTTCGAAACAATTTGCTGAATGTTGGAACCTGCAGCAGCTTCATTTATGTCGGTTTGACGAGCAGCTTCTATCTAGATCTTATAAGCTCTTTTGGTTTTTTTGTTTTTTTTTGTTTTTCCTCCGCTGTTTGAACATTGTAACCCCCCCTAATTCGCCCTTTCTGATCTATAAAGCTTGCGGCAGGGGGCTAGAGCACTAATTTTTCCCACAAATGAAATCATGCATGAAAGAGCAAAACAATGCTGCAATAACAGCTCCACTTTTTGTGCTTATTTTCTTTGCAAAAAACACAGCTTGTCCAGAAAGTGTATCATATACATACTTGCCATTGGAATCCGTTGAAATGAGGTCAAAAAAGGATCCATGGGGGCAGTAACACTCCATGTGTCCAACCCTTTTCTTACTAGCAAACGCCCCCCCCCCCTCCCCTTCCCCCCTACGAAATGCAAAACTCCCTGTGTTGCACAATTCCTTGGTACTTGGATTGTTAGTCTATTCTTGGAGGTAAACTTAGACAATTTTCTCACAAGTGAATCATCCAAGAGCTCCTTAAGACTTCTGTGGGCAATTGAAGAATGAATGAATTATTCATTGTTTGCATGGCAGATCAGCATCTAGCTGAAGAACCAAATTTGTTTTTCACATTGGGAAGTTATTTAATATTATATAAATGTGCAATGATTTTGTTTCTAGGATTCCCTGTGGGACCATCAAGAAAAACTTGAATTTCCCCTGATCAATTAACATAGAATGGTTTGTTTGACAATGGGAAAATACAATGATCCTCCTATTTTACAATGGGAAAATTAGAATAAAATGTTGAAATATTGATCCAAGGATTCCCTTGGAGAGTTTTCCTGTGTTTTCTTAATTCAACTTCAATTTGTCAGAGGTTTCCACTCTTTCCCCTACAGGGAATGCCAAAAACTAACATTTGTTGTGATGTATGCTGGAGCATTTGTCTAGACATCTTCTTATATATAGAAGTTGTTGCTTGATTGATCATATCATGATCACAAGTTTTTGCACTCATGAGTACATGAACGGAGGGTGCAATGATAGACGAATTATAAGATCGTTGCAGTGGGGTCCAACCACTCCGCGGACAATGTATATAATAGACTCATCAAACACCACTACTCTAGTAGCTGCTATCGGCATGCAGGCCTATAAAGTGATCATCTTTTGAAGTAGCTGCAATATGGTTTGTGTATAAGTACTTAATTTATTCTTGCAGCTGCTTCTAATTTCCCAAAGTTCATACAATCATACAAGTACTGGAGTTTACTGGCGTTTAAAACAATGGTAATTCTAGTAGATAGCTAGTGTAGTCCTGCTGCAGGTCCCAGCTAGCTAGCTAGCCAGCCTAGCCTAGCCTAGCAGCATGTTCTTTGGATTTATCCAGAGTTTATGGCATCAAGTGGTCCATGTCTCTCTCTCTCTCTCTATATATATACATATAATTCAAAGAAATTATTATTTTAGTGCCTTTTCAGGTCCATGTTAATATACAGTAAAATCAAAAATTGAGATTGACATAAATAGTGATGAACTATTGAAAATTTCCCCTATGAGAGAAATTAAAAGGGGAGGGGGTTATAATGTTATTACTAAATCAATAACCAAGGGTTGTGTCACACTGTCCCCTTGCCATTTACATTAAAAAGTATCTTCAGGCAAAATGAGAATTATGGAAGCTCAAATATTTCACCATGCACACCAAAATATAAGCTTCAAAAAATCCTCTATAAGAAACCAAAAATCCTTCAAGATATTATAACTCTTAACTAATCTCAAGTTTCAACACAAGCCAATATATCATCTTTCAAAAATCCTCATATAAAAATAGACCAATTACCTAGGGGCCAAAATCCCTGTAAGTTACTATACTCTATAATGAATCTAGACACCTTGTCTTGGTAAGGCAAGGCCAATAAAAAATTCATCTCCTTTACCATTATTCTTATCTCTTTCTCACATTTTCAAAGTGAAGCTTAAATTAAAATTTCTTCCACGACCCCCTGGGTTCTAGTTGCAGTGTCGTCGGACATCCCTGCAGTTTCAGCAAAGTCTCGACATGAGCAAATCATTGACACCATAGTCGAGCATGTGGAGACATAATCACTGCAGAGAATCAATCTGATTCAAGCTAGCTTTGTTTGTTATTGAGAAAACTGAAAAAAAAGAAAAGGGTAATTGTGGAGTCAATTATACATAATGACTGCATAATAATTATACAGAAGGTTGAATTCAAGAGCAGCCTAGCTAGCAAGAGCACCGACGGAACTGGTGATACCCAAGCTCTTAGTGCTGCTGCTGCAAGTTGCTGATTTCACTAGTGGAGCTGCTTGGATAGATCCCGAGCTGCTAATATTCAACCAACGTACGTCTTCATTGCTTATCTCATCATCACAGTACTTGACTACTGCAGCTGCATCTACAGGGTAGTTTTTAATCTTATCCAGAGTTGGAAAAGCATTGGTCCGTCATGGGCATCAAGTTCAAATAATAATGTAATCATGCAGCTAGCTAGCTAGTTAGTCATGTGTAGGCGGAAAATTTAACATATCCTTCCCTGTGCCACATAATATTGCAGCACTGTTCATGAGACTAGTAGTGGGCTCAATGCAAGAGCGACTAGGCCGGGGTTCCTGCAATCGAGAGAAAAAAGCAGGAAGGACACGCGGTCCGACCACGATTGTCAGGCAAATAGTGGCCACAAAAAACAGCATGATCAGCTACCAGGGCTCGAAGAACTCAACGCCGTCCACGTTTTTGCGTCAGATCTTGTGTTCGTTGTCGGATCCCGACGAATGCACATACTAACCCGCAAAAAAAGCAGGGAGATCGAGCTTTACTTCCAACATACTAGTTGCTACCTGCATACCTGCAGGCTGCAGCTCCTCATCTGCTGCAATGCAGGCACTAATTCAGATCCCGCAGCTAGAGATTGCAGATACCAACAAGAGTGTGTATGTACCTACTTGCAAACTGTCGATCAAATCGATACTAGATCTGCACTTCCATTCTATGTGAATCAGCTATGAGAAATTAGTACACTGCTAGTCTAGTGCTACTAGCTAGTTTAATGTTGGGTCGTTAGCTTTGTAGACCTTGGTCGACTTATAAGACGTCAGCTGCAGCGATCAGGTGTATTTCTCTTTTTCAATTCCTGATCGAAATTCCGACAACGGCAGCTATAGGACACAAACCATGGATTGGAATGACTGCAATGCCTCGAACCGATGCTGCAGCAGCACTTGTATGCGTAGATCCTCGATGAACCTGCTGCTGCTTCTGCTCCATTCTTGCTCTAATATCAGTTGCACCGGACTGCAAGTCACGTCGGCATTTGGACAGCTGCTGCTGCTGCTGCTGCAAGTACCTGCTTATAATATCCGTTTGTCTAGTAATTCTATGTCGAATCCTGATGTCATCATTCCGGCAAGCTTCCCGGATTTCACGCAAGCATCAAAAAGCTCAGTGTAAGACTGGTCGACGCATAGGAAGCTCAATAAAGCGTTGGATGCAAACTGATCAGGAGATCTTAACCTCAGGGCTTGCACGTCGTCGTGCCTTTACTGAAAAGAATGGTGTCTCTGTCTGTGGCTGTTGCAGAAGACTATGAAAGTTCTATCCAACAAGGCGAAGAATCAAAGCCCGCGCGCGAGCTCAACGGCGAGGTCCTCTCGAGTAGACCTAGTACTGATCTTTATTTTGTCCTCTGCGCCCTGCGAGGTACTGCAGGCTCAGTGGCTGCTCCCTTCAAGTTTTCCAACTCACATAAATGTCAGTGTCGAACTATGATACTCATGGCTAGCTCCACTCGAGCTGCAGAAGAGAACTGATCTTCACAAAGAATAAAAGAGAGTCGACGGCAGCTTGGTACAAACAGAACCCCGCTAACCAACGTCGGCCTCCTCTAATTCCTTGGGAGAGGGTTGGGTACTGCGACGTAGTATTAGCAACTAGAAACGATACAGAAACACACGAGAACGAACAGGAAGAGACTGGTCTAGCTGACGGGGGATGGTGTCTACCAACTTTTCTGCTGTTTTCCTCATCAAAGCTTGTGTCTTCCGTCTGTAGGCGGAGGGAGGGACGGAGGGACGGAGGGTTCACGACGAAGGTCTGCCTCAAGAAGGAGTTTCCGTGTGCAATCTGGAAAATCTCTCAGTTGTCCCTGTTAGAAATCCCTCTTAGAGCTAATATCGAAGGGAAACTTCATTCGGTTCCCCCAAAAGGTGCTTTCCAACCAAGGAAAACTTACGGACTTCCCTTTGACGTTTGTTCACAGCACCCTTCTAGACGGCATAATTGAACTTTCCCTTTGAGTTGAGGCTCCTTGGGAATGTTACAAAACTCCCTGTGTTGCATAATCCCTTGTTACTTGCGATTTTAGTCTATTCTTGGAGGTAAACATAGACAATTTTCCCACAAGGGAATCATCGAAGAGCTCCTTGTGTGCCGGGTTGAGTTAGCTTTGAGTTTTGAATCTGAGGCGTTTGTTTGTTTTTGCAGGTACGTATATATCCAAAATTCAGAGACATTTTAGAAAATATGGAACAGAGGCAATATTACTGCAGAAGCTCCGCAAGACTCTGATTGTAAGCGATCTATCTACTCGAGATGGTGCAACGTCTCCAGCTTCTGACTAGTAAGGACTTCGAAGCTGCTGCTGTTACAAGTATAAGTGAATATGAGTTGCAAGACGTCGTTCATAATCGATTGCAGCTGTACTCGCCCTTAGTCAGAGGTGGCCCTGGATGCAGCAGCCGGGCTGCCAACTTGCCGATCACCCTGCAAAGTCCCCACCTAACTCTTTTCGAGAAGTGTCGTCTGTCGCGTTTGGTTAAGCAAAGTCCTGAGACAACGCGATTCAGCTGTTCTGGGAATACTTGAGCTCCATGACGGCAACTGATTCATTGGGCAGGACTAGGATGACCCCTAGATTAGCTGCATCTTGTGGAGAAGAGTTGAAGACATCAGGATGGATCAAGCTGGCACGATGGCACAGACGACCTGCAGAGCTGTAGGGACGTTAACGATGCCCGAGTTGTAGTGTGCGTAGAGAAAAGCAAAAAGCGCAACTCAAGTACCAGATTGCAGGCTGCAACTTGCAAGTAGAAAGATTGACAATCATGTACGCGATGCATATGTTGAAGAGGTGGGCTATTAGCTGGTGTGATCAGATGCGGGATTGAGAAAGTTCCAATAAAAGCTCTATTGAATTTTACATGGAGTCAGGAGCTGGTCATGGGAAATCTTATAAATCAGAGTCTCAGCGAGACTCAGGTCAAGGTGGGGGAAGCTCAGATACGGGGTTGCCCCCACGACTAATTCAACAATATCAGCAATCAGACTCGAGGAGCTTGGTGGGTTATGGCTCTAGTTCCATCTTGCGTTTAGAGCAGGAGCAGGAGCAGCAGCAGCGACAGCAACAATACGCACAAGCAGCTATGGCAGCAATGGCTGGCCATGGTATGCGAGGAGGGCCTGCAGCACGGTCTGCATCGCAGGTGGATGTAACCACTTCGGCTATGGCAGCTGGTGGGATGGGTCGCGGAGATCAGTACGGCGGCGAGGGACAATCTGGTCGGTCTAATTTAAGCCCTGGCGTGACTTGTGGAATATCTGCGTTGTCTCGCAGAAAACAGCAGGAAACAACGATGGCAGCTGCTGCGGCGACATCTGCAGAAGCTGCAAAAGAAGCGAAAAAACAAGCTGCAGCCCCGGCGACCAAGCGTCCGCCAACAAAGGATCGTCATACGAAAGTTGATGGACGGGGTCGACGCATACGGATGCCAGCTACATGTGCAGCGCGCATTTTCCAGCTAACCCGCGAGTTGAGACATAAGTCAGATGGAGAGACTATTGAGTGGTTGCTGCGGCATGCGGAGGCTGCAATTATTGCAGCAACAGGAACAGGCACCGTTCCAGCTCTTTATTCATCTATAGTCGGACCCTTACGAGGCTCAGCGAGCATGCAGGCTGTTGCAGCAGCAGGCAGAGCACCTTCATTGCAAGGCATTAACTTAGGCTTCACAGCATTAACTTCAAGGACACCCTCACATCAGCTTCTAGAGATTTCTAGCGCACGCATGCAAGCTGAGCAAATGCAGAGTAGTAGATCCAATACTGGATGGGGCTCCATGTCAAGTGCGCCGGAGGAAAGAGCGCTGGACATATCAAGATCAGCAGGTATGCAGGAGGGCATGAGCTGCATCCGTGAAACAATATCAGGTTTCCATGATCACGAAGCTGCAAATATGGTCGCGGGCCGCCGGAGCCCGTCAGAAACTCATGGGTTAGATAGTTTGCAGGATACATCGAGCCGGTCGAAAAGGCCTCGAGGAGCTGCTGCTGCAGCAGCTGGTCAACTTTCTCGTCTCAAGGAAGAAATAGATCAGTCTTCAAGGTCGATGCAGCAGTCATCGCCATCACCTAGACAATTATCTTCACAACAAGTTGCAGCTGGTCCTGCAGGAATATCGTCGGCAAGCTTGATGCAGCCACCAGCAGCAGCAGCAATGTGGGCTGTAGCAGCAGCAGCAGCAGCTTCAGGAGTACCAGCTGCTAATGCAACACCCATGAGTAGTAGTAGTAGTGCAGGGATACAGCCAACTGCAGGAACAGTCTGGATGCTACCATTAACCACGAGCAGCAGCTCATCTGCAACATCCCCCGGGATGCAGCAAGTAATGCCGGAGACGTGCACAGGCGGCCCTACTACTGTATCTTATGAGCTACAACAACAACAACAACAACAACAACAACACATTTGGTCATTTCCTCCAACTGCCGGTCAATATCGCATGCTTACTGCTGCACAGGGAGCTGGATCAAGTAATGTATCATCTACTTCAATGATAACACTTCTACCAGCTCCCAGTAACATACAAGCTGCTGGGGCCGGATCAATGGGGCTAGAATTGCAGGGACGTAGCATCAGCCATATGCAGCAACAACAACAACAGGGACATCAAATGTCGTTAGCCGCAGGTTCCACAATGCAATTACTGCAACAACAGCAGCAACAAGGAATTCAACAGCAGCTACAACCACCCACATTCTTGGGCCTAGGAGCAGCAGCCAGGGATCAAGCAGCAGGACAATCCAATTCTTCAGGCCTGTTGGCAGCACTGCAAGCATACAGTCGTAATTTGCAACAGAATTTGGATCAGCAAAGGTCGTCCATGCTGCTGCAGCAGAGCTCCGCCGCAGCAGGGCCGCAGCAGCAACGACAAGCTCAGGGGGAGAGTACTGGCGACGATCCAACCAGGTCACGGTGAGATGATACCCGCCGGTTCTTCCTTCCCAATAGTCATTGCCTAATTTACAGTTTGCCACTGAACTTTTATCACACAATAGTCTCAAATAAAAATTATACTAGACATGTTTTTAGACTACTTGGATTATATACCCAGGTTAGACCCGGGGGTAACTCAGGTTGGGTGTGGATCAAAAGATCTTTGTTAGGGTTTTGGGTGAGTAATTATGAAAATTTTCCTCATCCAGCTAATTTTGCTGTCTCAAGCTTTCTAGGGCAAAAACAAAACCCATTGTGCATCATCATCAGCAGCTAAGCTAATGGGTCTGCACACTTTAAAATGCGGTTTTGCCCATTTGCATTTGATTGATGAAATAGGTTTTACTTAAAACCAACCCATTTATTATATTCAAGTTTGACAGCTTTGTAATTTTAAGAATTTTTTTCTTTTTTTCCCACCAACTGGGTCTGAAATTTAGCTACCCAGAAAAAGATCAGTATACCTATTAGGGATGGACATGTAAACTCCGTGTGTGATGTCAAAATTGATATTAGCAATGTGTTAAGTAAGTAGAAGAGACTCACTCATTGGTTGGTTTTATGCTATATAACCTGGCATCATAATAATATAACATGGTCCAGTTCAGAGTTCTTTTAGACAGTTCATTTTTGCCATTATTATTATTAACTCATAAAATGCTCCATAATTTTTGGGGGTTATGAATCAATAACCATTGTAATTTTCCTCACTACCCTCTTTCATTCTTTCTTTCTTTCTTTCTGGTCATGGTTTAGCTGCGTCATTTTGGAATCACATTTTTATTGTCCCACACTCTATATATGTGCTCTAACCCACCCTAAACCCTAAACCCTCTAAACCCTAAACCCTAAACCCCAGCTTTCTAAGCAGGTTGGTACTTGCCCAAGCCAGACTTTACCTTCCATAAAATGATGTTTTGAAAAGGTTTGTTTTCATTTTGTTTTCAGTCTGAAAGGGAATTTCTTTTCTTTTCTTTTCTTTTCTTTTCTTTCCCCCCAATCATCTTGGGGGGCCAAGAAATCATATTGTCAAAAGCTTTAGGGCAACCTTGACCCATGGTAATAAGGATATTCTATCACCATGGGTTAAGTTGTCCAGGGTTTTGAAACTATTCCACATTACTAGCCAATAGTCTTGGGTTACAAGGAAGATAATAACAAGTTAGGACGAGAATTCTCAAAACTCTAACCACTAGTTATTAGGAATATTCTTAAAACAACAAAGGAGTCAGTTACATTTTTACAAAAATGGCATCAAATCAAAATAAGGTATCTAATTATTACTTTGGAAATAATAATTTCTAGAAGCAATAAAGGGCTTAATTATTGTTTTAATGTTTATAAATTGATAGTTCCCCCGAATTGATACTTTCAATTTTTGGAATACATTTGCACATTCAAATTGTACCTACCCATGACATGCATTTTGATTGTCACTCAAAACTTACACCAGCCCTTTCATGAAATTGTGTATCAATTCACAAGATTTGCAAGATTTTATCCTGACAAGACTTGATTTTAATGAAGGACATGAGAAAAAAAGGGAAGAATACAAAAAGAGGATGCAAGAAAGGCAAATCCAGAATTGGGGGTGAACCTCCTGGGAGGCTCAAACTAAGGTGAGAAAATCCATAATTTCGTCTCCTCTTTTTTCCTTGTGTACTGCTTTCACCTTGGCTTTTGATTTCATCCCCAGTTTGGAGTACATTTAGGCATCATGGGTAGGACCTTATTTTCATTAAGGTCCTACACATGAGTCCCTTCTAAATTAGGTCAATGTTTTATGTAAGGGCAAGGCAAGGGTAGAGAGAGTTCCTCTGTTTCTGTTGGGCCCAAGGAATTTGAGCTTCAACCCTCGTTTGCAGTATATTTTTCTACTGTAATTGAATGCACCTTGTCCTCGGAGTTATCTTCTTTACTGAAGAATTTCAGGATATATACAGAGTGGGTGGGGGTATTAGAAATTGCACCAAACCCATACTGGGTATCAATCTGGGTATCAACATTGATCATCACTGTCATTCAAAACATCAAATGCCCAGGTTATTACCAGTGTTGGGTGGTTCTCGCCCTTTTTATGAGAACCATCGGTTTTGGTTCTTCCCAACGCTTCAGAAAACCGACCCGGTTTTTCTTTTTAAAATTTAGATTTACGATAATTGATCACTGTATCAATTTTTTTTAAAATTTTAATCAAGCTGATTCTTAAACAAAGCAATTCTCACAAATGTGATAACAATGGGTTTTCATATCTAGTTTTCAGAATCTGGATCTCAAATTTATATTCATTCTTTTAAGAAATTTTATTTAAAAAATAATTGAAAATCAAACTTGTTTGAAGAATGATTAAAATGTTACATTTTTAAAAATAAACTTTATTCTCAAGATCTCATCTTTTTCAAATGTTCTTTCAATTTTTTTAAACTCTTCTTCGAACTCCTTCTCTAACTTTGCATTAGCTTCAATTAACTTTATTAAATCAAAAAAAGGTTCACAACTAATCTACATCCTGAGGTCATTGGGCCAAATTTTGCTCACAAAAATTAATTAATTTTTAAAATTTAGTAAATATTCCTACTGAAGAAAAAACCCTTTCAATCTCAATTTGTGAACTAACAATGCTTAAGATCTAATAAACAAGGAATCCACATGTAATAAACATAGATTCATGCTTCTCTCATCATTAAAGAGGACATTTGATATTTTTTATGTCCACTTCAAACCTTTTAAAAATTAGAAGTTCTTTATTGACAAACTCCTTTGTTGGTTCATTTGTGCTTTCTATCATTTCAAAAATGTTCAAACTTCAATCTTCATCAACATCTTGATCAATATTGGCATTTTCAAATAACATGGGATATCATATTTTTCAAGAGCCTTCTTTTGCTCAAAGCCAATAAATGAGGACACCAAATGTAAGTTTTTGAACCTAAGATTCAACATTAAAAAAAACATGTTATGAACTTTTTTTTCTTCATACTTTTTCAAAAAAATTAAAAAATCTAAAAACAACACAAAGCTCTTTTTGGATGATAAAGGCCAAAAAACCTAACTCAAGAGTAATAATTGACTCCTCTTCCTTAAAATATCAAAATAACTTGAAATTTCAAATTCTTCTTTAAATTTCAAACAAGTGGAAATGGTAGAATTTAAAGCATCATTTAACACCCAATGACCTTTGGATTGATTATAAACACAAATAAACATGACAAGGAAAAGGGCATCAACAATGATTTGAAAGATGTGCCATGTCAAAGGAGGAAACATTAGTGCAATCATCCTAATAGTAATATGTTTACTATAAAAAGAATAATTGTTTTTTGAAATTGCAATGCCTCTTGAAAAAGGATAATTGTGTTTACAAATCTACATGTGTTTATTTTTCATATATATTTCTCATTGCAATAATACATTAGATAGAGAATTTACCTTGTCTTCATTAGTCTATTCAATTTCCTTGGGGCCAAACCAAATTCAACACATGTTTTGTTCCATTCTTGTCAACATATCCAAGATGTTTTTGGCCAATTATGCATTTTTGTAAATCTCCTTGTGCTCTCTTAATAGAAATATATGTTGAGTCTTTACAAAAAAATTCATCTATTGTAACATATTGATAACCTTAAAAAATGTAAACCCAAATCAAATGTCTTGATAACTTTTTTCCAAATCTAAACTATCACAACTTACAATTGTTATTAATGTAGAAGTCATTATGTTCAAATTAAAGCCTTCATCTTTTACACCAACAATAAATTTTTTTTCATATTACATTATTTTAATACCTCAATCAATCTTTTTGCCAAAGTTTTTGCAAAAGTATATGCAATTTCAAAAAGACCAAGTGTAACATGTTTTGCTTGTCTATCAACTCATAAATAGTTAATCAGAAAGGCAAATATATCATGTGTTCCTTGTCACATCCAAAGATCAAAACGCATTGTTGTAGACTTAAATTCTACTAAAGAAGTTGGTAAAACATACAAATGTTTTGTTTGATTTTTAAATTTTTTTTTGCAAGTTGTTTCTCCACTTTTCCTTTCAATTGACTATTTAGTTCCTTCTCAAATATTTTTACAATAATAGAATGGTCTACATTCACTTGATTTTTCAATGTTATTATTCCATTTGTGGTATTGTGTATGATTAGACCTTTTTTTGCTTGGGTTTTAAAGTTAAAAAATAAAACTAAATTACTGTAACAAAGAATACATTTCATACTTTGTGGGCATTTCACATCAACATCCTTCTTATCATTCACATGAAAAAAAAACTCAAAATAAAAAGTTTCAACCATCTAACTTCCACACTATTATTTGAAAATGCAATTTTCCTATGATTTTTCCTTTGTTTCTTTTTCATTTTTTGGGTTTTGACTACTTTCAATTTGAAAACTAGGGTTTACTTCATTTTTTTTTCCATTACATCATTCATAAACACTTCACATGTATTTTCATTTATAATCTTTTCATTTTCAAAAAATTGAACCATTTTCAACTTAAGATTTGAGATGTAAAAAAAAAACCAAATAAATGTATGATAAATCAAAAAACCAAAACCTACATTGCAACCTAAAATACAAGCATTTACAAAAAGAATTACAAATGATTCAAAATTTTCCTCAATTTTTTTTACAAGCATATGCAAATGTTAAATGTATTTTGCAAGCATATGCAAAAAAAAATCCTTTCTTTCCAATTGCAAAGGAGCTCCACCACCTACACAACAGGAGGGGTAAGTACCTCACCATGGCACAAACAACATAATGAATAAATAACAACACTGACAACATGACAAACCAACAATAGCACCTAAAAGATTAAATGATGATGGTGGGTACCTAGTAGTAGGAGGCATATAACAACGTGAAGAACCACCAATTTGCCACATACAAAGTGATGACAATGGAGGTAGTACTTCATGGGAATAACAAAGAGCAATGCAAAGGATTAACAATAAGGGGTTCAAACAAGTATTTAGGAATAACACAACGAACTAGAAGCAACACCAACAACATGATGTACTAGCAACACAATTAGGAACATGACAAACTAACAACAACATCAACAACACAATGAACCAACAACAAGACTAACAACACAACAAACTAACAATAATAGGCTAGCAACACAATGAAACAATAGAAGGACTAGCAACACAATGAACTAACAACAAAAGAAACAACATAATGAACCAATAGTTGTAATAACAATGCAACAAACTTGCAAGAAAATGATGAACATGTAAAACAATATGATGAACTAACAATAACAAAAATAACACGATAAACCAACAACATGATGAACTAATAACATGCCTAACCAACAACATTAGAAGCAATGCAAATAACTGATAGCATCAACAACGCAATTGAACACAAAAAGAAACACAAAGAAACGATGCAAAGGAACAAAACGAGGAACAATGTAAATGATTAACACAAAAAACAACTCAAAGGATCAACACAAGGAGCAACAAAAAAACAACTTTGATTTAAATGGCTAACTTCACAGGGAGTTTTATACAATGGATGCCAATGCCTACAAACTAACCTAATCTAATTACTAACGTAAACCCTAAACTGACCTAATCTACCTACTACATGATAACTGGGTTTTGATTCTCTCATAGAATTGACTTGGTTCTCCAAAAAATTTATATGATAACCGATTCTCATTGGATTCGGTTCTCACCCAA
>Ga0209208_10004170_pt1 | contig 20594 bp, 10 predicted proteins | sample S1TSphfallax_3_FD_187694 | JGI IMG/M metagenome (GOLD analysis project Ga0209208, IMG submission 187694) | Host-associated microbial communities from peat moss isolated from Minnesota, USA - S1T2_Fd - Sphagnum fallax MG (SPAdes) (version 2) | ecosystem: Host-associated > Plants > Peat moss >...
ATAGTAATACAAGAAGGTGTTATCCGAGGCTAATGATCATGAGTTTGCATCTATGAGAATAATGGCTGGAATTGTGTTTTGCAGATTCTGTAGCCAGAGTTTCTGCATTACTATTTCAGTCTTGTACAAACAACTTTTAGATGTGGGGAAAATGAAAGTCAGGGGGGCGCTCTTTGCCCATGAAATTTCCTACTGCAACAACATTACCCAAGGAGAACAAGCACGTAAAGAAGTCTTAAATCTTAACGAAGGGCCACCCACACCCAGTATGTAGGCTCTACCATCATTCTCTACCGCATTTCAACTAGTCTACAAGTTATTTCCACATAAAATATTGGACAATTGTAGAGTGAAGAATTTATCAAAATGTCATCGGCACATGGGTCAATCATTGTGACTGGCTAATTAATGCGAATCAAATTTCCTTACGAGTGCTTTTGGAGAGTTCCATGTTGTGTGCATGCTTATAAGGCAAAATGTCCAAACATGCTTCACACTATTCGATTTATCCAAATTATTCTTTCCAAACTATTATTGTGGTCGGTGGAGCTGTGTTAAGAGGCTATATTCAACCCAAGAAATGTGAAATTTGGACTAAACACCCCGATTTAGCTTAAGGATGATATATTTTATAAGGTTCAGTAGCAAACTAAAAATCTTTGGGCCTTTTGGTTTTTATCATAGTATCTGCTTCATCCAGGGCCTGCAAAATCCAGCCAGGTACCAAACAGAGGGAGATTGTGTTGTGAGTTGAAACACATTTTTCACTCTGATCCTATTCAAATCAGGCATATTGGTGTGTAAAGTCTAGGGTAACATTGTTGATTCCAACATAAGTAGTAAGTTAAATTCATATTTTCTATTTTCTCAGTACTACTAATGCATGCTTTGGGCCAATTTTGTGTCATTGGTCCAAAGGGTTGAAGTGTTACAACTTCCCACACAATTTCTTCAAAGCTCCAAGTGTTGCAACTTTCCCTAAAACCTCTTCAACTCTGCAAGAGACAGAACTTTTCAAAAAACCCAAGTGTTATTGACCAAGTTGTGAAGCAAATTGTGTAAACAAGACCCCAAGTCTTGTTAAGGTTTGAGATGTGAAAAGGCAAATTGACAAGCCAATGTGGTGAAGAGCTATTGATATGTAGAGAAAACCATTTTGTGTAAATTTCAATTAAATTTCAATGACAAAAAAAGTTCTAAATTAAATAACTTTTGCTATGTTGGTCTAAAAATTGTAAAATGACCATTGTGTACATCACCTTATTAAGAACTTTTTGACTATACCAAAAGAGAAAAGGGGGACCCACAATTTGGGTGGACTAAGGTGTGGTCACAAACAAACCAGAACAAAACAAACACATCTATTAATATATAGATTCCATCACTCATTTGAATATATATTAAATGGGAACCCTGAACTGTAGACTTCTACTTCCCTGTTGTATTATTAGTTGCACAATTTATCAAATTCTATATCAATAATTGACATATTAAAAGATGCTTTGAGAAACCTCTTGTTATGAGTTACCTCTCTTGGCCCTAAATAGATAAAATATGTCATTTATGATCAATTATAGATTTACAGGAGATATGTATCCTTTCTCTTCTTAGAGTAGAACCGCCCATCATTGAGCATGTACCTATCATCAAACACATTCCAATATATTCTTAATTCCTTAGCCAAATTGAGTGATTTTGTGTCATTGAATGTGCAGATCAGAGGGTTACAAACGTTCTTTGAGCATCAGAAGTGAAGGAGCAACGCAGAAAACACAGGAAGAGGATGAGTGATAGTTTGCTTGAATGTTTTTGACAAAATAGCTCAAATCCCCTCTTTAGTTCCAGCCCTATTTTTAGTCTGTTTTGAGTGATTTAAAATCTGATAGGTGCACCAACTAGGGCTTTACAAAAGTTCTTTGCATTCCAAAGGCAAAGATGCAATGATCAAAGACCTTAAGCTCAAAATCCTAATCTGTTTTAAGTCACCCATCACCAAACACTGAATCCCCATACACCAAACACCCCATATCTTGCCCATTCCTTTATTGAATTGACAGATTTTTGAAGTGTTGGCTAAAAGTGCTCGTTGAGCTTCAGAATCAGAGGAACAATGTGTAACGATTTGACCTTGGTTGAGTTCTTAAGTGTTCACTCACCAACCTATCTGCCCTACTCATTAAATCATTGACAATTTAAGAAGTAATCCTCTCTCAATAGAAATTTCGTGAATTTTCCTATTGCCATTCCAAAATTCAAGATAATGACCCTAGGGCTGAATTAATTTTGGGATGGATGACATCCCAAGATCACAAAACTGTAAACACTGATAAATCCAACAAATGGAATCAGTCCCAATTACCTTTGACATAAGGAATCAGTTCCCAGACACCTAACTCTTTTGTTTTCAATTTTGTGAGGTCGGTGGGTTGGCTATCATCCACAACAAGAGTTGGCCATATTTGGCTACGGGTCAGAGAGGACATTAGAAAAATTTAGTATGTCTGCTATGTGTCGGTGGAACTTGTTCTCTAAATATGGTGTTCTCAGTTTTGCTTTCCTCAAAATATGGCCACTTCCAACCATTTTGTTTCGAAAAATAAATTCCTTTGTCCCATTCTCTCTGCCTTTTCTCTGTCACCAAGTGGCAAAAATCCACCGTAACAAAACGTGTTGGGTCCAGCTTGTTTCAAAAAAGGTTACACAGTTCCTTTGATTTTTGGGTGCAAAAAATACATGTTAACTACTTTTCCTTAGGATAGATTTGTCATTAAATAATCTTTAAAATAGTGAAACGAATTTTCATGAAAATATGAAGCTGAGGTGATGAAAACCATCATAATTTTATGAATAGCTACAATCTGAGTAATTTCACTCTGACAATATAGTAGTAGATCATGAAAAAGTAATAAATTGAAATTTATGAAACGAATTAATTTTTGAAAAATTTAAAGAATTCTTGGTGTCCATGTGGAAAGTGACCCTAGGCTAGGTGGATAATCTGAACTCAAATCCCAAGTTGGTAAATTTCAGAATTCCTAAATCTGAATGTCTGGTAACTATGTAATGATGTGAGTGAACTTGCATTCTTCACACAGACAATATCTAGGGGGATGTTGTACAGTTGCAGCTACATGTGGAATCCATACTTTCCTCACATTTCACTAGAGTTTGGCTGTTTCGTAGTAGGCTTCGCACTAGTATTAATACGGGAATCCATTTGAATTCTTGTGGTTCCCAGCATGTGGGTTTCTTTGAAATCCAACATCATGTTGTCACAGCCCTTAGATTTCATAGCCATCCACTTCGATAGAATATTAAGGTAAACATCTCCACACACATCGTCACAGATACGTAAGTAATTTGACTAAGTTCCAGCATACTCCTAGCCAGAAGCCCAAGCAAATTTGAGAATGAGGGTGCTATCATGGAGAGTAATTGACATTACTTTTTCTACATCTTCCAGCGGAGGATGCTCACATGTTAGGCTGCATTAAAGCATTCTATTATGACATTAGAATCCTGCATCTACAGTGTGTACACATAACAAGAGCAACGTTACATTTGCGAAGTCAAACTCTAGAATAATAAAAACTGAGCTCCCCCACTAACGGACAATAGATTGAAACGTCAAAATGATGTCTGCATTTCGTGGCAGACCAGCTGCAACCCTCAATTTTCAATGTAAGCAGGCGGCAGGGCCCCACCGCCCCTGGGGGTCTTCCTTCCTTCCTTCCTTTGTTGGGCCACTGGTCCAGGTGAGAATTAGTTTACAGGGTTTCCTGACCTTTATGATCACCAACTTTTGTTAGCTCATCACATTTTGGCATATAGGCAAAAAAATTCAACTTTCACAAAATGGAGTATTTTTCTTGAACAGGTAGGAAAGGAAATTGGTGGCTTGTATCCAACTTTTTACATTTGAATCCCAGTTTTGTCATATCCGAATTCGCCTCAATTCAAAGGAGAGTTTACACTTTGGATTATATTTCTCCAGAAATATTCTGTACTATGTTCTCAAGCCTTTACATGCAACAAAAGGTGACCAAATTTGTACTTTGGATGCGTGGTGTACAATAGATTGCGTGACACCAACTCCCTAGAAAGAAACAATTTGATAAGATCATGCAAGCACGTTCAAAAATTTTGATGGTCCCAGGTGGGACAATGGATCCTCCGTGAACTAGACGCAATCTTCCAAGTTGCACATGCATGTGGGTCCATATCTAAGGGGCTCAAAGTTCAGCTCCTTTCGGGTTGTCCTATTGCATCTCCATGGGGGTAGCATCAAAGGTATAGGGTGAACCATTATTGACATTGGTGCCAAGGTAAAAAACATTGTTGTGGATGTAAGTGTAAATGACATCTAAATAGCTGACCTTTTGAGGGATCAAACCAACTCCAATTAAGGAACTTGCTAAAAAAAAATTTCAAGCTCTTTTCAAATATCATAATTTTTCTTTTGAGATCTCTTGATTTGAAACTCATACGAGAGAATTATGAGAGCTCACAAAATGACAAGATTCATAACTTGGTAATTCAAAACTCTTACAATCACAAAAACAATTGTCATTGATGCAGCTCCTATTACTATTTTCAAAGTAAACTATGAGGATAGTGGTGATTCCTCCCATACCTAGGTTGTGGTGTGTCCATGCACCAATTTAGTTTCAATTTGCACTAGTCATTCTCTTTCTAAGCTTGTGCATATTGATTTCACCTTGATTTTAACTTAAATACAAAGTTTATAATAATACCATCCCATAGCTCCCATCCCTCCCCCACCTTTTTTGAGGAGCTAAAGGACATGATGCCCTAGGTTTGCATTTTGTTACAAAACTTGGAATGAAAAAGTTTTTAATTTTCAATATCACTTGATAAGCCTAGGAATGTGTTTATAATCATCAATGACAATGAGATTTTTTCAATAATGCCCATCTTTTTTTCTTTTATTTTTTCATTTATTCACTTACATGATTTTACATTATTGTAACTACATTTGTTTTAAATCTATACCTAATGGTTTAAAGAACATGAAACATCCTCACACAATTATACATTTACATAATGTGTATATTTTAAACCATATACAACACAACATTAGTAAAATACCCAAATACTTTTTGTTTCTTTTTAACCATTATAGATATTAAATGAAATCAAGGTCCATGAATCTAATTTCAACATTTCTTGACTTAAATATGGCCTTTAAGAGCATTTCCATTAATAGTAAATTGATGGCTTGTAAATATGGTAATTTGAATGAAGTTCAAGCTTTAAATAATGTGAAATTTAATTTAGACTTGTAAATATGCACAAGATATATTAAGGCTATCCAAAGGGTCAATATAAAGATATGATTGACTTTCATCGGCAATCATGACAATTGGCCCATGACACACGTGGTGGCATTCAAATGATTCTTTATTTTACATTGTCCAATGTTTCATGGTTATGGTGGGGATGGGGAAATAACTTGCACATTATATTGAATGTGGTGTGCATTTGTAAAGGCCCACATATTTGGTGTTTGATTGGATTGGCTTTAAAACACTTCATTCAAGAAGGTGAAGGTACCAATGTAGGTGTTGGTAAGTCACCTTGGCCACATGAAAATATTTGATAACATACAAGTGAATGTCACATGCTATGGATAATATTCATAAAACTCTAATGAAAAAACCTCATAATCATCCTTAGAAAAATCCTATTTCTTGGGACATGATGAAACAACTAAATTTATTGTAGCTCTACATGGAATGATTAATGTTAAAAAAACATATTTGCAAGGGGTTGGGACAACTTTATAGTGATTCATATGGACACTATAAAACACATTTTGACTATACAAAAATAAATAAAAAGAAAGTTGAATGAAAAAGTTGAAGAAACAAACAAAAATTTAAAAACCAAATATGATTTTGCATTAGTAACTTAGTAAATAGTTGAAAAAATGGAAAAACACAAGATACAACTAACAAGGTAAAGGGGGATAATGGCAACTTCCATGCCAAATTCAAAACCCCAAAAAAAACCATAAGTTAAGGTTGAAACTAAATACAAAGTTATCTTTCCTATTTACTATGTTGTTGCAAGCCAACAACTTTACATCATTGTCCTCACACATGCACATTTTCTTCCACACACACATAGAAAACAATCCTCCTTCTATCCAAAATACCCCCTACCTTGAATAACTAGCTCCTTTTACCAAAATAAATGGTGGTTACCCTTAGCCAAATTCTACTTTCACTCCTCCTACCTTTATTTCCCTATACTATCGCAATAATCCTTCCTAAAATTAGTTATAAGTAGGTGGGCAAAGTTAAATTTATTCTACTAAGGTAAATTCCTACTTGCCCTATTACTACAATAATTACATCAACTATAATTCCCTTTTAACTTTCCCTAAAAAAACAAGTTTGAAAATTTATGGTGTATTTGGAGCTTAAATCATGTAATTTGGAACCCAACAATATTATATGGAACTTCCCTTATCAAGTGAATTTTTTAGGGAATTTTTTTGGTTAATGACAAATTAAAGGACTAAAAATATATATAAATAACTTTCTTTGATTTGCTTGGTGTTGAAATAACAAACTAAGTTGGAGGATGCAATTGTACTAACACCTATGATTAGTAGTCATGATCATTACTTAATTTTGTGTATTTTATTTGTAATAAAAGAAAAAGTTGCAAATGAACTTGTTTTTATATAATCTTATTTTCATAATATTGGTATACATATCCAAAAAAATTAGAACCAATCTAAAGGATAAAAAATATATAGATATATATTTTTTATGTTATGTAACCAATGTTTTTAAATAGTAATTAATAGTGTTGGGCAATTCTCATTGGGATCCTCCAATTCTACGACCAATTCTCACAATGAGAATTGACTTTTATCATATTTGATCATAATAATCGGTTTGAAAACCATATCAATGATTTTCATTCTAGTGAGCAATGGGTTGTTGAAAATTAGTTACTTTGTTTTTTTCAAAATTTAGAACCAAATTTATTCTATGAAAAAACTAAAATTTGGTTTTCAAAGTTCAAGGGTTAAATTAGGTTAGTTTAATGAAGAAGAGGCAACAAGTGTTGGGAAGTGGCACCCAAACATATAAAAACCCTTGTGGGTTTAACATTCTATAATGTTCATTAAAAATTTCTCTTTACATTTTTCTTGGCTTCTTACTCTTTAATTTGCATAGCTAGTTGCAATTGCTACTCCCATTACATTGCATGTGTTATGCTAAGGTACTAATCCCATCAACATTTCCTTATAGGTGGTGTATTGTTGGTCTATTGCATTGTTGTTCATTTCATACTACCAAGTACCCACCATTGGCATTCCCCCTTTGTTGTTATTGTTGTTGTTGTTCCATTACATTGTTATTGTTGCTACCATGGTGAAATACTACCCTCACCCATTACCTTATGCAAGTGATGGAGCTACACTATGATCAGAAACAAAAAGAAAATCAAATTGCATTTTTTGTTCTTGTGAAATAACATTCTTGGCTTTTCTCCATTTTTTCATTGTTTTCAATTTTTTATATTCTTTTTTTTCTTTCTTTTTTTTGACTTTTTTCAAGAGGGTTCCTTTTTGGTTGTTTAATAACAACTTTGTTGTGTTTTTTTGCAAGAATTTAAAAAAAATTGAACATTAACATAAACATATTCATTTTTTATTCACATATGTTTCCAAAAAAATCAAAAGGAATTTTAATCATTTATTAATCTTTTTGTAAATACTTGCATTTCCAATTGTGGGGCAAGTTTTGGTATTTTGGTTTATCATACATTTGTTTGGTTTTTCTTCTCCATCTCAAAGTTGCATACTCTTGTGAAAACTAAAAATGGCATAGTCTTATGAAAATGAAAATATGATAAATGAAAATGCACATGAAATTTTCATGAATGATGCAATGGAGGAAGAATACTTGCAAGAATGTGAAATAAACTTCATTATTCAAACAAAAAGCAACCAAAATCCAAAAAGTCAAGAAAAAACAATGAAAGAAAATATCAAAAAAATGCATGTTCAAAGAATAATTTGGAAGTCACATGGTAAAAATTCACTTCCAAATTTGGAAGTCACTTTATGTTGGGTTTTTTTGGTGTGAATGATAACAAAGATGTTGATGTGAAATGTCTTTAAACAATGATATGTATTCTTTGTTACAATAGTCCAATCTTGATGTGTAACCTCAAAACTCAAGCAAGGAAATGATCAATCTTACATAATATAACAAATGGAATAACAACATTAAAAAACCATGTAATGAAAACCATTCTATTACTACAAAAACGATTAAGGAGGAAGTGAATAATCCTTTGAGAGGAAAAGTGGAAACAAATAGTTGGTGGAAAAAACTAAAAAGTTGTATGTTTTACCAACTTTGGAAAAATGTAATTATGCAATAACAAGTTTTAATCTTTAAATCTTAAAAGGTGTTCTTGACATATTTTCCCTTGTGATTATTTTTTTGGCAGCTAATTAACACCCAAAACATTTCACATTTTATTTTCTATAACTATGAACTATTATGTAATAAATTATACTAATAAATTGGTTAATTGGTTATTATTTAATCAAGATTTTAGTCAACCATTTTTTATTTGTGATTTATTAATTAATAATTAATTTAAATTAATTTTTTGTTAATTATTACTTAGATATTAATTACTAATGATCTAATATTTTATATATTCGTTTTCTAAATTTATGACTTATTAATTAATAATTAATCGATTTATTTATTATCATATATGTATTAATTAATAATTAGTTAGCTAGTTAAATATTGAACTTTATTTATTTATCTACTTAGTTATATTATTTACAAAATTTAAAAAGGAAGACAAAAGGTATGAATTTTTTTTATATAATTACAATGTAGTTTGCAACTAAAATGCAAATCTAAATTTTATCCCATATGTTTTGTCCTTCACTTCCATCTTGAGAATTATATAATGAGGAAGCTTTATCCTACACTTTTATATAAAAAACATGTTCCATTTGGGATGAGTTAATTAAAGGAACATAACCCTAGAGGTTAAACTTAACAAAAATTAAAGATATTTACCTACCTACCCTCAAGCTTACCTACCTCCCTAACATACCTACCTACCTACCTACCAACCTACCTAATCCTTCATACCTAACACCTAAATATTGATTTTAATTTATTTATAGCCAAATTTCAAAAATGCCACATGGCATTTTGTATGATGCCATGTGCGTCACAATCTCAAACCATCTAAAATAGATGATGACAATCCACTAGTTATTTTTTAAACAAAGATTCCCAAACCTTTTTCATTTGCCATGTGTAATTATGTAAGTTGCTAATTTTTGCAGTATTATATGAATGACGTACAATAATATGCAGATGGTGAAATATTACTCAAACATTGATTTTATTCACTTACAACGAATGTCTTATGCAATTTCTCTAATGCAATTAGACAATGTTTAGTAGCAAATATCCTTTATAACTACAATATAGTTACAAATGGTAAATATTTTTTTCAATTTTCCTCTAGTGATGTATGACAACATGCCAAAACATTAGGTTTTCATGATTACAACATTTTGCACATGTCCTAATTTAGTCATGTAGTCATATTTCTTTTAATCATGCACCTTTAGTCATCTTTGCAACTACATTGTGATTATTTTATGATTACATGACTACAAGGTAGGTACCTAGCTAGTAGTGATTAGCTAGGTATAAGTACCTACCTTAAATATGTACTTACCCACTAGTAGGTACCTACATGAGTATGTACCTTGGTACATATTTACCTACCTTAATTAGGTGGCTATACCTACCAAAGTACCTATACTAATAGAAATACAAAACCATGAATTTATGAATGTTTACAACTATTTTTCAATAGCAAGTGACACTTACAATCAAAATGGTTGTAGTTACAAACAAGTCGCAAACAATAAACACTCACAAGTTGTAAATGATATACTTCGTAGTCAAATACATATCCATCCATCATATGTGTACATATCTCAATCACTTTTGTAACTACATTGTTACTACTTATGCAATTAATCTAACAACAAATGGTGTGTTGCCTTATGGTAACACATTTGTGATCATGCCAACTAATGATTGTGTGCACCAAAAAGTGCCACATGCATCAATAATCATCATCCAATTGGGGTTTCACATACTACCACTACAATTGTATTTATGACTATGGAATATTGTTACATATGACAAATAATCCAATGACCAATATGAAGCCATGTGCACCTATGCCTAGGTTATGCCATGTGGCACATAAATTAAGCCTATGCTTAAGCTATTAATTAAGACAATCCCATTTTTTGATTTTGAATTTAGCCTTTAAGGTTAAATTATTCAATTGGTTCATCCAAATAGCAATCCCATTGTAATTTGTTTAATGTTCTTTCAATGTTCTTAGTGCACTTCTTTATATTGTTTGAAATGAAAAACAAACAATACGAGATAAAAATCCTAGTTGTAACCCGATTGCAAGTACCACCTACTACATATGAATTAATACTTAACCTAACTTACTATCTATCAACTAACTTATTAACTACTAATTTAGGATCTACTTATTAATTATTACATAGCTTAACGTACTACCTAAATTAACCTAACTTGCTTTCCAATAGTTAACCTAGATTATTATGTAAAGCAAACCTAATAAGTATATTGGTATTTACCAAGTGTATAAATACGTATTAGGTATATACCTTAACATAATTAGTATGTAGTAGGTACTACTTATTATTAATTTTATATCTATGATATAACACTTATATAATATTTATTAAATATAAAAATACTTAATGTTAAAAATATTAGACAATACATAATATATTTAATATTAATTTGATATTAAATTATTTTTCAAATTATTAATTAAATATTTATTAATAAAAAATTGAAATAAAATTATAACTAAAAATAAATAATTTCTTATTTTCATTCGATGTAATTTTAATTATATATTTATAATGTTTATAATGTTATTATATAATACTTGAATGATCCAAGAAAACATAATGTATTTAATATAAAATTGATGTTATTCATAATTTTATTATTAAAATTTTAATTATATTTAATTAAATAATTATAAATTGAAATAAATATTTATATGTTACTTATTCATAATCTAAAATCATAGTTTAAAATTTTATTTAAATTATGTAATATTTTGAATTTTTGAAGTAAAATATTCTCACCATATTTAATCATATTCATTTTAAATTAACATTTTAAATGTTTTATTATAATAAAACGATTATAATATTATTTAGCAAAATATTTTTTTCTAAATATGAAATATTTTACCTAATTTGATATTTATAATATTAATTACTGATATGTACATTATTATGTATTAAAAACTAATATATACAATATTACATACTAAACCATTTTTCCTGCCAATTATATGATGCCACGTGCCAGTCAAATTTTTATCAAATAAAAACATTTGGGACTTAACCTAGATTAAAAAGCAACCTAGGCTAAGCTAAGCGCAAAAAATTTAAGGAAGCTAACCCAATTATATTCTTAAGAACCTAAGTAGTATATAAGACAAAAGTAAGAGGATTTTAACCCTTCACCTCCACTTTGAGGGGCCAAATCCTTTACCATTGCACCACCACATTTTTATTATAACAAATGTAATTATCATTTGAACATATACAATATATTTAACATACTTTACATTAAGTATACAAGCTTATGGAAGTTGAAATTGATCAACACGTCATGGTCCCATGGGAACCTCTTGTACCTCTACCATTCAAGCCACAACTAGGGTTGTTTCACTTGCTTTGCTACATGTTGATCAAAATATAACTACCACTTTTGGTAGCATAGACAATACTTCATATGATGATGGACAAAAGCGAGACAATGAATGCCTTGGTGCTGAAAGCAAAGACACGCTCTAAGACATGTCAGAGGCAAGAATTTCTAGTGTATCAAGTCCACCTCATCCCAACATGGGAATCATAAATCAAAATAACCCAATACTTTCACCCATGATCCATCCATCTTTGCTACACCTAAACATTGTTCTAGGGGACTTGCACATATTAAGAGACATCGAAGGAGCCCGAAACCATTATTGGAACCTTATGGAGGCTAAAGTTGATCAACACGCCATGGTGCCATGGGAACTTCTTGTACCTCTACCATTCAAGCCACAACTAGGGTTGTTTCATTTGCTTACATGTTGAAGAAATTTAATGAAGAAAATTCTTCCTTGGATGATTTCAAGGCTAGGGTTCCAAGTTATTAGGGTTGTCCAAAGGGATGGGATGAATGGATTAACAACATGTTTATGGCATCATTTAGGTTGTGGACCCACAAAGACCAAGTAAACCACAAATGTTGAGCCACTAGTGCATTTATGAAATTTCTAGTTTTGGACCTCTGTAAAAATAAGCCTACGTAACATCGCCCATTTGTAACCTTCTAAATCCAACTAAGCTAACTTTGGTTTTATTTGTTTTCCATAACATTGTTGCACAAACTTGCAACAAAATGCTATGAACATTTCCATTAGTCACATGGTGAACACTGCAACTTCAAAAGATGAATTTCGTGCATAGGTTGAGTATATTGAACACAAGTTACTTCAACGTGAAAACAAGAAGCTTGAAGCTAAATGGTGGAAGGAGCATGCAAAGAGGATTTTCAAATACGCAGACAAGAAAATGTGTGACTTTGATGCAATTGTTGCTCTAGAAGTTGAGCAATGAAAGTGGGGGTGGCACCCACTCTTTGACATCTTCACAACAATCCTTACTTTGAGGGCCCTCACCTCGACCTTTCCTTAAACACATAACAATAATGAGGCCATAACCATATGTGATGGAATTTGTAACATGGGAAAGGTTGGTATGTTTTAACCAATTCCATGGTGTGCTAGGTTTCTTAGGTTATACAAATTCTCAAAAGGGTTAAACATTCTTCTGATCCACCCATTGCGAGGTGTTACTAAAAAACATTGTGGACAATGGTTTTCTAAAGGGCTAAACAATAGGCCATGGTAAATGATCCTCACAATGATGCGAGAAGAAGGGCCCATGTTGTTTGAAGGTGGGGTGGGGTCATTGTCAAGAGAAGGTTGGCAAGGCCAAGCTTAGTTTAAATATAAAAAATTGACAGATTGTTTTAATCGATGGCTAAGATTTTATACTTGGGAACAAAATGTCTAATTACGAACCATCCAAGATTTTGTTGTTGCTAGAAGGAAGGATTTCATTGATGGTTGGCAAATTCATGAATGGGGTGTTGTTGGTAATTGCTTTGATTCCATGTTCACAAAATGGTTGATGTGAAAAGAAGACATTGATCTTGGATGGCTAATTGCAAGAATAGGTTTGTAAGTCCCCCCTATGAACACCTTTTTTCCAGTTTGATGAATGTCGGATGTGTAGGTTGTTTTTTTTACACTGAGCTACACAAGATTGTAACATGTTGCCACTTTTTTGTAACGTGGTGTAACATGGCAAACAATTCCCTCTACTAATTATTTTTAAAAAAAATTGGGTTAGGAAACATTCCAAGTTTTGAATGAATTAGGCGTGAATTAAGGGCAATTAAACAGATGAAACTAAGGGATTGTCACATGCAAAGTTACCTAGTAGGGGAACGGTTGTTTGTGGGGTGGAACATTGAAGTCTTTGATGGTGATAACCTTATCATCCATGGCCCATTGTCAACAATTACCCACATGCCCATTGACGCAATGGACCAACACCCTTGCGTAAGTAGTGGGGAGGACAATCAATTAGTGGCGACGCTAGGAGAACAACAAAATATTGAAGTTGCTACATCAACTATCTTTCTACCTACGACGATCTTAACCAAGACAACACAAAGTCCAATGCAACTTAGCATCAAGCTTAGTAGATTGTTGCCAAAAGATTTCACCCAACTTGAACTAGACTTAAAGTTTATAACCCACCTAACCGACCTCAACCAATTTGGGTCAAGCTTACACCTTAGCCAATTGGGTAATTTGTTGCCATTTGATCTAGACATCAAATGCAACTAGTTAGATATGCACATGTGCTTGGGAACCCAAGATTTAGATTACGTACTCCATGTGGATTGCCAACAAGAAACCTCAGTAGGGAGCTTGTATTAGTAGCAATGTCACAAATTACATGTTTTACATCGTTTAATGAGATGCATGCTCTAGCCATGTTTGGACCCTATAAAGAAAATCAACAATATTTGTCCATGAAAATGTTGCACTGTCGTATTATGCCCCTAAAACATGAAGCATTGCAACATTTGTGGCAAACTTTAAGGTTTTTATTTACTCTTATCATTTGATAGGTGGAAGTTGAAGTTGATTATTGCTTGGCATATATTTGCAACATGTTGATAACCTCTTGTTTTTTGTAGGGTTGACAAATTGTTGGATGAATTAAGAACTAACACAATGCAATTTCGGATGGATTGGAATACATTATCCTTTTTAAAGGCCTTAAATGTATGGGAATTGACATATTTTTATGTGATCTTCAATGTTTCACAAATTTTGAAGCACCCATGTTTGACAAGTGGTTGGATTTCATGCTTATACATACATTTGCAAAGAACATTGTGTCGAACATGTGCATGTACATTTTGTTAAATGCACAAGCTTTTAAGTTACTGAAGATTGAACTTCAAAATGGAGGAGGGACAAAACGGTGGGGGACAAAGTACTTTAAGCATGGTTCACTTTTAAGTAACATTGTGGTTGTGCCATATTTGGACACAAACCATTAGTCCCTATACATCTTGGAAGAGGGATGCACCATTCATTATGATTTTATACTATGTTACCACAATAGTAGACCGTCCAAGGAGTTTGCTTGAAATGTGCGCATTGCATGGGCCCTTTCCAAGGGCTTAAATGAAAGTGATGCAAATTTTACAACATTTGTCAATGTGGATATCATTCTGCTCAAAAAAACTCCTAGGAATGTGGCCACCAAGTTATCTTCAACTTTACGACCTACCTACAGGAACAAGGGACACTGGTTTCATTTCTTGGTCATCCTATGAGTTCAAACTCAACTTGTCATGCCACACTCTATGCACATTACATATTGTTAGTATAGTGATAGCCCATGCTCATTTGACCATACATGATGAATAGTTCACCTTATTGTTTCATATGAAAAAACATGTATTAAATAATGTGCCTGCAACGATGTTACGATTATGCAATGTTGCCTTGATTATATAATTTGTTGGTTTTGTTTAGAGCGGATCATGGCGGGAGGAATTAGCGGGGAAAATTCAATATTGTGTTATCCATGCACTGATGGAGGAATTGAAAGTGAAGGATGATAGTAAGGGCCATCAGCCCCCTCACATGCTAGCATAAAAAACATTTGGCCTAGTCACGAAGTGATTATTCATGGTTTCACAACAATAGAAGCCACCTTGCATAATGATTGCAAGAAGCCCAAGCAAGAGGTTCCCCACCATTTAACATGGCTTTCTCTCCTTCGCACACCTATTACTCCACTTGTTGCAATTAGTACATATCAGTCCACAATTGGTGGTGATAGAAAGGCCACCCTTAAATGGAAAAGAAAAAAACAATGACCCACTCCCACTGCCCCCAGCAAAAAACCCAAACCTCCTTTATCCATGAAACTGAGATGTAATGACCCAAACAAATAGTGTAGAAACAAACATAAACACATTTTAGGAAATTTGTACATGCAAGTTGTTTTGTTATAAAACCTTGTACTTTGTAACATATGCACAACTATGTACATTGGTTCAACTTTGTAACATATATGACTCACTCTATAAATTATTTCATTTGGCAATTAACAACAATGGATTGGAACATTGCTTGATTTGCACTATGAAAAATTGTGTCCACAACAACTATACTACCCTACAACTAGAGCTCCAAAACAACTAATATACAACTACATTCCAGTTGTCCCATGAAAATATGACAAATTAATAAATAAAATGCCATGTCAAAAAGTCAAGGAGTTGTATTATAGTTGCAAATTAGTTGCAAGATGTATATTTATACAATGCAATGTATGCATTATATATAAGATTGTAGTCAACCACATTTTACTTTGTTGACAAGTTACACTTTAGTCGCATGTAACAATTACATCACAACTAGGATAAATTTACTTACTAATCAATGACTACTTTTCAACAAATGTACATCCTTGAGTGATAAATGATCATGCCACATGTATACATTTCCACCGCCTAATAAATATGACATTTCAACTTGTTTGCAACTCTATTTCAACTTAAAATTTGAAATTTAAAGATCAAAAATATGGGTGGAAAACCTTTAAACAAGTGAAACATGGCAATATATCAACAAATCTGCCCCAATGCATCAATGACCTTCAAGCACTTATGTTTATTATCAAGAAATTCAAAATGAACTTTTAAAAAAATCTTTCTATTAAATTTTTTTGTGTATTTCCGAATCCTTGGGTGATGCAATTTTCATATCATGTGTTATAATTAAGATTATTTTTGTTTGTTTAGTTTTAAACTAAAGTTTAAAAGTTGTTATAAGTTATATAATTTATTTAAATAACTTGGAGATTGAAGGCTTTGTTTTTTATTTTGTAGGTTGAAGGTTTTTGTTTTTGTTATTTCAAGGTTGAAGTTTTTGTTTTTTCTCTTGAAGGTTGAAGGTTCTTGTTTTTACTCTTAGAGAGGTTGAAGGCTTTTGTTTTTGCTCTTGGAGGTTGAAAGTTCTTGTTATTGCTCTTGAAGAGATTGAAGGCTTTTACTTTTGCTCTTAAACAGGTTGAAGGCTTTTGTTTTTGCTCTTAAAGGTTGAAGGTTCTTGTCTTTGTTCTTAGAAAGGTTGAAATTTTTTGTTCTTACTTTTGAATGTTGAAGGTTTTTGTTGATTCTTTTGAATGTTGAAGGTTCTTGTTCATACTTTTGGATGTTGATGGTTATTACTTTTATTTTTTGATGTTAAAGGTTATTGCTCTTACTCTTGGATGTTCAAAGTTCTTAATATTGGTTTTAGATGTTGAAAGCTCTTGTTTTTACTTTTGGATATTGAAGGTTCTTACTTTTGTTGTTTTTATGTTATAAGGCCAAACTTTCATTATGTTTCAATCCTTCAACATCAAAATTATGTATACAAGGTAAGATTTTTCCAAAAGTACCTAAAATTGTAATTCAATTTACTTGATCGTAAGCACAATATTTGATTTTATTTGCAAGTGTACAAATTATAGTTTAGTTTGTATCAATGTTCTATACATTGCATTTTAGTGACAGATAAGTTGCATGTTAATGGCAATATAGTTGTAAATTAGTTTTATTCAAGTTGAAGGGATCATTCACATATTTTTAACATTACAAATGCTATGATATGCTATTAATTTCATTTCACACGTGGAACTAAATATCATAATATGGCAGATTTCAAGCAAATAAGGTGCATTGAAAAAATTGCATGGTTCAAAATCCACTTCAACAAAGAAAAAAAAATTCATTTATGAAACATAATGTTTTAAATGACAACATTTTATTATTGTGAGTCATTATTTTTATGATCTAACCTTTCGTTTAAAATAAAATAAAATTTGTTATATATAGCTTGGGCATTATATTTAGATTTATAGCTAAATTGTCTTTTGATATAAACATTTTCTAATTTTATTGTAATGTATTTTTCAACGTGGAATGTAAATGTATTTAAAGTTTCAAATCCATTTCATGTTTATAAATAATGATGTCCAATGCAATTCAACATTATCTATTATAATTAGGACAACATGATAATGGTTGTGTGAAGTTCGGATAATTGCATTGTAAGTTGTAATTTAGTTATTTACTATTACTAAAATCAACTACCATACAACTATTTTGAAACCCAAAATTTAAACACCCAGTTGCAAACTAGTCATTACATCACTATTACAAAATGTGGGTGCAATTCACTAATCCCCGTTCATAAGACCAGTGAATTCATTGCTTCCCCACTAATCCCTGTTCATTACAACCAAAGAATTCATTCAAAATCTAGTGAAATCACTTGGTGTACATGGACACATTTTGTTGTAATGAATTTTTTATTTTCATTTTATCTTTAGTTGTAAATTAGTTGCAAAGGATAGGAACAAAATTCATTGCTCAAATGGTGAATGAAATAATTAAAGAATATATTTGTTATACTAGTTATAAAATAATTGTAAATAAGTTGCAAAAAATAAAGATATTTAGAATCCATTTGTCAAATGGATGAATGAAATAATGAAATAATATATTTGCTAAACTAGTTGTAAAATAGTTGTAAATAAGCTATAAAATATAATAATAAAATCCATTCATCAAATGGATGAATGAAATGATTAAAGTTATATTCGTCAAACTAGTTCTAAAATAATTGTAAATAAATTACAAAAGGTATTAACATATGGCATTTATCAACAAATGGATGAAATGCCATGTCGGCATTTTGTTCGCCACTTTGGAATGTGTGTGGGAATTTGACGTGGAGATTAGTTGCAAAGAAGTTGCATATACTTACATGTGAGTTGCATCATATATACAATATTGTATACAACATGGGGTGTCTGTTGCAATTGCTACAACTTGTCTGATAGCACTCAAAGTTGTATAAGTACCATGAATTATAAATGTCCTTTACACCTGGAAAACCATGTTGTAAGCCCAATTATAAAACCCTATATTTTTCACAGTGAATTATGAACCTTCACATGACATAAATATGTATATATATTCATAATGCCATATTTATACTTACCCCAAATCTTGATTTGCTCCAAACAGATGATTTATATTATATTAGTTATACTATTTTCAATCACATGAGCTTTAACTATATTTCTAGAACCACTAACCTAGGTTACTTCCATGTTACGAAGAGGAGGTTGTTGGTTTTCCACAAAGATTCCTACAGTTCCAATAACAACTCTTCCACAAGCTTGTGTTGCCTTCCATTACAAATACGAAACTTTTGGTTTTCCACAAATATTCCTACAATTCCAAGAACAACCTCTTCCACAAGCTTGAACACATAACCTAGGTAAACACTTTGATTTGCCCTTTACTTTGCACCTTTCCCCAAGCTTGAAGTCCATAATTTAATTTCACACAAGTGTGTTGCAATTTTGGGGGATTTCATTTATAACACCATTCAATATAATAAATTAAGTATGTTCTTTATTATGCACAAGTTTTGTTTGATATTTCCACACTAAACTTATAGGAGAATAAAAAATAAGTCCTTACTACAATCCTTTTTTACCCTATATTTTGATCCCCATAAAAAATAATGAATCAAAAGTTGTCAATTTTCAAAAAGACTATAATATAGACTATTATAGTTTTGGATTCCATCATAATCATCCATAAATGTGTCTTTACATGGTAAAAAGAATAAAAAAGGGTGATGTTGTGACAAGATTTTGGTACACTTTAAAGAACTTGCACCCAATTGAAAGCTTAGCTCAACTAGTCTTAACAAACAACATTGTCCTAGACTAACATGTACACTATTCTAGACAATCCCTTCGTTGTTTCAAACTCCAACCATTGGAATCCAAGTTACATTTGAACCTAGTAACATCGTTACGAGGTATCTACCCATGGTCAAATTCTTTTTTTAATGTCTTTTGCTTACTAACCACAATTTGGAACAATGTAAGTAGGTGCTCCAAAAGTACTTGATTGCCCCATGCTTCTTCAACCAACCCAATTTGAAGTAGACAAATCTTATCCTTTAACCCTGCTGCACATGTTTCAATTGATGTTTTTGATACCAAAGGCGTGTATTGGATGTTACCAAGTGAAAAGTTGCCTTAAGGATTGAACAAGTGTTGCAAGCCTCCTTCAACATTCCCCTTCAAGGCACCATAGTAACATGTTATCGTGCCTTTTACAAGTTTCGGGTGCAAAAGTTGCAACACCTTCATTTGGTGCTTGCATATGTTACCACATCATGTCCATGGACAATCACAAGATGCCCATTCGTATTTGGGGTTATGAACCCAATACCTCTTATTTGGGTGTTTGTTGGATGTAACAAGGGCCACCCCAACACTTGAGGTCAGTAACATGACACACGAGTCAAGTATCATTTTAACTTTGAAGATTACATTAATCACAAATTGTTTTTATTTTCTATTTAGCACAAAGTCATTGCTTTTCTTTAGTCCACTATAATAGTAATGAAGCAAAACATCATGAATTAGGGCATGTATTGCCCAATCAAACCACCTCCCATGAAATCAGTTGCAACCCCACTTTGGGCAAAGTGTGAGGATGAGACTCACACTCCCAAAAGTGGGAACTTGGAGTCCTTCGGGACTCCCGCAACTTCAGAGCTCGACAGCAGACGGCAAAACACCTCAGTTTGAGGTGTTCTTTATATCGTTGGAAGGTCTTGAAATGTAGATGTCCAAAATGGCCTCGCATGAGCCATTTGGACATCTGCAGCCCAAGTTATGGGCAAAAGAAGGGCCGGGAGTCAAACTGGCAGTTTGACTCCCGACCACTAAAAGTCGGGAATCGACCTCTTCCCAACGT
>Ga0209208_10004171_pt1 | contig 20591 bp, 17 predicted proteins | sample S1TSphfallax_3_FD_187694 | JGI IMG/M metagenome (GOLD analysis project Ga0209208, IMG submission 187694) | Host-associated microbial communities from peat moss isolated from Minnesota, USA - S1T2_Fd - Sphagnum fallax MG (SPAdes) (version 2) | ecosystem: Host-associated > Plants > Peat moss >...
GTAAGGTTCAAGTTTTCTTCAAGTTAAAAGATAATTTTCTGTTGATTTGTCTCAAATAATCACATGTATGGAGATTTATCAATATTCATCAAAATTATTTAATACACATGATTAACTAAGACAAGTTTTTTAGACAATCAAGCTTGGAAACAAATAACAGGAAAAAGTAATGTAATTTTAGCAAAAATCCAATGTTGAAAGGTAGGTTTGACAACTTGTATGCTTTTGCCATCTTTCACTAGTGTTATGCTCTTGAATCTATAGTCATTGTTATCTTTCCTAATTTTACATTGCAAAAATCATCATCCTAATTTGATTATTCCAAAACACTGCAAATCATATCAAGCTTAGATGAAGCAATGCGAAAGGAAGATTTACATTCATACAATAGTTGTGGCATGTGAAGAAGGTAGCTATGAAGCTTTAATGGCATTGGCTGCAGGTTTCCATACTTCCAAAAAACTATGGATTGCTAATGTTTTTGTCTCTTGGAACTATTTACAAGACCATCCAACACTAGCAAGTGATTATAACTAAGATAGTTTATGGCACATGCCAACAATGGCTAAAGTGGAATTACCATGGTATGATCACGAAACCATGAAACTTTTTATTTATATGAATGTTTTTTGTTTCCTAGCTAATTGTTTTAGTCCTTTTGTGCTACCAACAAATGTATAACTTGTAGTTGTGACAAACATTCTTCCATTATTGTCAATGTTGTTTTCATTGGATCTATTTCCATCTCTATTTCATTATGTTTTTCAATGTCTAGTATGGCACTAAATAAGGAGATGGTTGCATTTGCTTCCATTGTAGCAAGATGAAATTCACTTTTAAACACCCTTGTGATTCATGTTGTATTTCACCTTTTCACAATGGTTTCCTTCGTGCTTTGCATTTGCTTTCATGCACAATGCTCATAGATGTGATGCTTTAGGTTACTCATTTTGAAACAACCCATGGATTTCGGCCGTCCTCAATCTATTGTTTGATGATTGCAATAGTTCAAGAGTTGAATTATACCTTGAATGCATGCTTTAGTGGCCGTTGTAAAATGACATTTGTTAGTTGGAGGACATTTGTATAATTAGTTGGAATAAATATCACCAAGATATTTGGATGTGTTTTTTTCATCTAATCCAAAAACCCATGGCCTTTATGCATGGACCAACAATCTAACAACCACACCATCTTTTGACTTTCTTGCAATCCTAAGTGGCAAATTTGAATGTGTAAGTATCGCAATAAAATCTTATGGACGAATTGCTTCATTGTTTCCAATGTTGACCAATGGTTTTCACTAAAGGTAAGATCCCAACCTGAATTCTTGCATTTGTCTTTTATGTCATTAGATAGTGGTAAACATTGATGAGTAGTACTTGTGAACATAATCTAAGGGGGAAGTAATAAACCATTTGCACCTAAAGATACAACCATCATAATTTGTCTTTTGTTTCCAACCCCTAAAACTTGAATGTGTTTTAATCCTTTACTTTCCCAAGTCCTTTTTCCTGTCGTTGGGATGAGATGAATGCTTGTCTAGTCACTATTAACAATTAGGGCTAGACGAAAATTATAAAACTTCATTAAGTAAACTACCCAATAAGCCATGTTACATCCTTGTTTAGCATGTTAGGTGGTAGTTTACTTGTTACTATTGTGGCTATTTTGAAAGGCCAATTCATGTATTATTTCATGAATTAGTGGATCCATTATCTTGTGATTGAAAACCCTCCAAGGCCTTCTTGCAACATTTTAGGTGCTACAAATTTTATCATTTCATGAATAATAGGTTGTACAATGCTAGTTGAAAGCGGTTGTCCAACTTCTTTCATTTTTTGTAACATGACAACAAGTGAGTCACAAACTTTTAAGTAGTCCTCCAATGCATGCATAGATTCTTTGTTGGATTTCATTGTTGTCCCAACTTTCATTGCATGCTTATAGTTTGGTTTTAATTCACCACTTGTAATGAACCATTCCTATAAGCATACCCTACTCAATTTTTCATAAGGACTTGGCATGTTGGGCCTACGTTGTTTTCAAAAAGTGTAATGCTCCAAAATTGTTACCATGTTTATTGATTGTAGTAGCAATGGGAGGTCACAAATGAAGATGAAACCAATTTGTGTCGGATCCTCTCTTCTTTGATAGCTTTCCATCATTCTTTGTAGGTGACAATCCTCTCCTCTTTTGTTGCTTCCCCTCCTTAGTAGGTTCCTCATCCTCTCTTTTTATCTCTTGTGGAAATAATATTGCAACTACAACCTTTCTTGCCTTGCCAACATGACACTTCTTTGGTTTGTCAACAACCAATTGCTTTGAACAACTTCTTCATTGATAATCAATTTTGTCTTTCTCTCCTCACTTGTAATGCTTTGGAACATTGTTGTAAGTAGTCTTTCTTTGCCCATTTTGAACATTTCAAACCTCTACCAAAAGCTTTGTAAATCACAAAAGTGAAATCCCCACCAAAAACCTTCAATATCACTCAAGAAAACTTTCATGAATAGGCTACCATGTTTTCATAGACTTGTTGCTCCTTTCTAAATTTTGTTGAAAGGGAAATTAGGAAAAAACAAGAATCAAAATTGTGAAGACAAATAATTTAATCACAAGAATCGTGACAAACTGAACAGAACTTCAAATGGATGAAAAATTATTCTTACATTCATCCATGCCAAAAATATATATTTCTTACAATTTATGTCGAAAATATTTTAAACTAATACTTTATGTGCCAAAATGCATTCTGATAAATAAATAAATTATTAGGCACTAAACTGCCGAATCCGTTCGGGTACTACGGTAACTAAACTTGGATGTGAGAATGTTTTTTGGCAGGGTTACATATTGAGCGCTGCTGGAGATGCTCTAAGTGCAAGAGAACTGCGGGACCCCACTCCTTCTACTGCAGCTGCCATGGCAACTTACTACCTAATTGCAACAGATTTTTTCTGGTTCTACTTACAATTCCACAACAATAAAGCTTCTTTTTCTGTTTGGAGCTTCTGAATTGGAAGAAGAAATCCCTTTTATTTAGGAAGGTTGTCGGTTGCTCTTTTTTTTTTCTTTTTTTTTCAAGAGCCACAAGAGATCATCCACTGTGCTGGAAGAAAGCCACCGCGCAAGTTCTTCGACGTGTTGGGTACTTAGTTAGGTCCTTTTTTTCTTGAATTTTTTTGGGTTGGAATTTGTGTTCTTTCAAGCGTCGGCGTTTGAGTTGCGGATTTCATCGGGGGTTGGAGATCAAGCTCTCTGGAAGCTTCATGGTTGTTTAATTCTCGGTTGTTTGTAGTCTTTTTCGGTTGGAGAAGGTGGTTTTCTTACGAGAGATTGGAATTGCACAGTGCGGGGATTTGTGGAGATTTCCGGAAGCGAAGGGAGGAGCGAAAAGAAATTTGTTGGCTGGGGGATTGGATTTGGAGTTCTTCTAAAATCGACAGCCTCCGGAAGCTGAGCAACATCTGTGCAAATGGGAAGGAAGGCGAAGGTGACGACAGGTCCAGGGCAAGCGCTGATAAAGCGGCATGTGCATGCGGCAAATGATCAGAAGCAGGGGATGATGACTGGAGGAAGGGAGAGCAAACCCTTGGAGTCTTTGATCGATGTGCGTGATCTCGATGAAGTCATGGAGCAGGCAGAGCTAACAGGCCGTATTCTCTCTTCCGTCAACCCTCTTCTTCCCGAGCTTCTCATCACCCCGTAAGTTTCTTCGCTCATTCGGTTGCCTCTTTTTGCCCTACTACTCCTGTCTTCAATGTTCCCCACCCAAACTCCCCCTCTTCGAGACTGATTTTCTGGCGATCAATTCTTGAGCTTCCCATTGCTTTTGCCAGCCCTAAACTTGAGGAAGCCCTTGGAAAAGGCCCATTATCAAAGATATTCAGGAGATGTTCAGGAACTCTTCCAATTGCTTTTGCTAACCCTAAACTTGAGGAAACCCTTGGAAAAGGGCCCATCAACAGAGATGTTCAGGAGATGTCCAGGAACTCAACTGCCTTAAAGTCCCTGGCAGTTTTGAGTGTGCAGGAACTTAGTTTTTGGAAGAATTGGGCAATTCTCTCAGACATGGGGACATTGCTTGATCTGTCTTCATTGATCGTCACCATGCTTGCAGACTATGTTAGGTTTTCTAACAACCTCAATTCATGTCATTTTGTGCAGGGAAACTGACATTGACACTCTGGAAGACCAAAAGGAAGAGCGGAGGGCTGAGGAGGCATTGCATCGATCTAGTCTAACCATTCCTCGAAGGTGATTTTGAATGATCACTCTTTTTGACATCCAAGAGTTTGCTTGCTTGGTCCATGGTGTGTGATTGTGTATGTAAGCTTGTGTCAATTTGTGATGTGTTTTGTAGCTATGGAACCTCCCTCTCTCACTTCACTCCAGACTTTCTGCACTCAGTATGTATGAATGAAATTCAAGTGGCATTTCCTTAAGCAGCTTTATGAACGAGTCAAGTGCAGCTGTCTCTGAATTGTGTGCATTACATCAAGCTCTTTCTTCATATTTCAATGTGGAGATGCTACTGCTTTAAGAGCTTTGATTGTTTAGCTGTGGTGTGTTTGATCACACACCCTGACAGGGTGAATCTGTTCTGTTTACAGGCCAAAGTGGCATCCTACAATGAGCACACAACAGCTTGATCTGCAGGAGAGGCAGGCTTTTCTGAATTGGCGGCGAGGATTAGCAGCGTAAGTGTACTATGCATTTGAACCATCATAGAAATAAGTTGCAGATAAGCTTGTGTTTCCTTAGCCTCACATGCCATCTTCTTGCAGCAAATATCTTTGCAGTGTACATGAACTGCTACATACTTGGGTGGGGCTTGCAGATTGGAGAACAATGGGAAGCTGGTTCTCACTCCTTTTGAGAAGAATTTAGACATCTGGAGGCAGCTTTGGCGTGTACTTGAACGTTGTGACTTGGTACATATTTATCATGTTTCTTCTTGTGCAGCTTCCTCCACATCTTCTATCATTTTGCTATCATTTTTCTTCATCAGTGTATGGGAATGGGGTTTTAACATGGGTATGTATGCGTATGGAATCAGGTGGTTATGGTTGTTGATGCACGAAATCCACTTTTCTATCAATGTCCAGACTTGGAGGTAAAATCTAATCATGCTCCTTTTGTAGAGTTGAACTTGAAGGTTGCTGTGTCAGAACTGCTAGACAAGGATCCTAGCTGAACTTGCCCTAGATAGGCTGCAGTAGGAGGCTTACCTGTTTATCTTGTGTTTGGGACTTAGCAGGCTTATGTGAAGGAGATTGATCCGAACAGGAAAACCATGCTGCTGCTCAACAAGGCAGATCTCTTGACGCGAGATGTCAGGTATGACAAGTCTTCCATGTGTGTCCCTTTCTGTGGTGGTTTAGGGTTTAGGCAAGCAGTATTTTTTCCTCAAACCATTTTTAAACAGTGGGAAGGTGTTGCATGTAGCATACAGATCTTTCTGGACTCCTCAAAGGTTTGTGTATAGAAAGTTACGCCATTCTTGATGAAGGAATGGGGAAGACTATTGGGACACTCAGATTTTGACAGATGAGAATGCTGATGAGAACACCCTGTTTGGGAGTTGCTGCAGGCGGAAGTGGGCCACATATTTCAAAAAGCAGAGGATTTCCTTCTTGTTCTGGTCTGCTAAAGCTGCCACAGCCTTACGAGAAGACAAAGCTCAAAGCCTTCAGTCTGCTGCTTCCCCAGTCTCTGAGGAGAGGAAGGAGGAGAGGGAGTCTGATGATGAGGAGATAGCAGTGCTTGGACGTGAAGAGCTTCTGCATCACCTACAACAGCAAGCTGAAGCAATCTCTGTGTCACGAAAAACTGCAGTCCAGGTGTCCATCCATCACCATCTGGACACAGAAAGGAGCAATCTCACCAGTGGAGATGAGGAAGGAGAGAATGGGGTAAGTACATCAACTGCTCCAGCAAGAGTTGTAGTTGGATTTGTTGGCTATCCGAATGTTGGAAAAAGCTCAACCATCAACGCACTCATTGGTGGGAAGAAAACAGGTGTGACCTCAACTCCTGGGAAGACAAAGCACTTCCAGACATTGATAATTAGTGACAGTCTGATGCTGTGTGACTGCCCGGGACTTGTGTTCCCCTCCTTCACAAGCTCAAGGTCAGAGATGGTGGCAGCAGGGGTACTTCCAATAGACCGCATGATGGATCACCGGGGACCCATTCAAGTGGTTGCCTCCCAAATCCCGAGAGAAACTCTGGAATCCATTTATGGATTTACATTGCCCACACCCAAGCCTTATGAGCCTCAAAACAGGTCTCCAACTGCTGCTGAGTTGCTAAGTGCATATGCTCAATCACGGGGGCAAGTTTCATCCAGTGGACTCCCAGATGAGACAAGAGCATCTCGACAAATTCTGAAAGACTATCTGAATGGAAAGCTCCTGTACTGCTATCTGCCTCCAAATGAGGAAGAAATCAATGGAGTCATGAATGAATATCAAATCAGCTCTAGGTGTGATGGTGATTCACAATCTAGTTTGTGGTCAGAGAGGAGTAGTGAGTTTGATTCAGCTTCAGATGTTGAGTACGAGGAAGAGAGCGCTAGTGGTACATTGGATTCAGGGAGGGAAACAAATGCTGCTGAATGACAGTTCAGATATGCAGGGTGTTTCGAGAGAGTCGGATACTTGCCAAGAATGGGAAAGGCAGTCTAGGCTCATGGATTCAAAGCACAACATGGCCTCAGCCCACAAGTTGTGTAATACAAAGACACCTTGAACAACAACAAACTGTTTGTGGAAGGTGGGTTAGGGATACACAGATCAACAATAGAAGATGTAACAATATCACTGTAACATATTAATTTACTTATTTGTGCATTGGCATTTATTGTACCCTGTTGATGAGAGGAAGTCACTGTTCTGCAGATTACATATCAATAAAGCAGCAAATAATAGTTAGGTTCTGAAATCCTCGTCATCTGTAGAATGGTGCATCCCTGTGACAAGTTTCTCTCTCCACATCCATACAGGCACAAATTGCAACATATTTTGATATGGTTTTTCTGTTCCTGCAGCTCAAATGAGATCCAACTGCAAAGTGTCTTCAGTGCTGAAGGCTCTATTCCATTCATTTACTTGGGAGCACAGGGAAGCAGCAAAGTAGCCTTCCAACGATTGATAATTATTAATACATGGAAAAGAAAAAAATGCCCTTCAAAACCTGGAGGCCAATAATCCAATGAATCCTTCAAAAGGCACTTTTAAAATGTTGCTGGGGGGCAAGGGGGGAAAATAAAAAACACATTTTTCATGCATAGTGTATGGTATATCATACATGTCAATTCTTTAGCATTGAAATTGTGCATGTGAAATTACTTTGTGAATTTCTTTTTGGTAAAAGCTTAAGTCTTAGTCAAATCCATCACTTTGCAGAGCAGGGTTCACAGAAGCCCTTCACTGCAACTTTTAAGGCCAACTACCAATTTCAGTCAGGCTCAGGCACTAGAACTGAGCAGGGACAAATAGAGTGCAGTAAGTTTTGCTCTCTGATCTGGCTTTAGTCCAAGCTTTGTCATAAAGAGATCCGCTTTTGTGACAAAGTGACAACGATGTACTTCACACCATCTGAATGGATTTGCATAACTCTTCAGATGTACTTAAGAGAATCTGTCAACTTGGAGAATCCTACAGGTAGGACCACTGTTGAAAGATGAAAAAATAACTCACTCGACTGCCATGCCCCAAGGGCGATGGCTCCAGGTGTGGCCTTGCTCAGTATCACAAAGGTCCTGAGTTCAAACTGCTGGTGAGCAGGTGAAAGCCTTATTGTGTCCTCTGTCATTGGGCCTCACTTGTGAGTAGTATCAGCTTGTCAGTCAAGTCTGCCATTCTGTTTCCCCAAAAAAAAATTAAATGCCATGCAAGATGAGGACAAACTCATTGGTAAAGCAAAGAAGAGATTCTTAAACTATTTTGCAGACTCCAGCAATAATGTCAAGAGTGAAGAATAGCTTAAGTTAGAGTGCTTATTAGAACAGAACTACTTACACCCAGCATGTGGGTCTCCACCAATGTCTAACGTATCCAAAGTAATATGCAAGTTATTTCTCCCCATCCTCAGTGCTCACCCATAAACGTGAAATCTATGAAGACTGTAGAACTTTTGGAACACTGTTGACAGGCCAGTATATTCCTGCTGCTGGACCTGCTCTTATCTCTGTCTGGGATGTGGACCACATGGGGGTGGATACAAGAGGACCCCAAACAAGAAATATATATATTCTCTAGCTACTTATGCTAAAACTGGGTATTTGTTTTTCTGAAGTATCATTTACATGTATTTAACTGACTGATCCATGGGAATAGTCAGTGGAAAGTTCTGTGAAAGCTATAATTATCCATCCTTGATCCAGGATGCTCTCTAAATGGATTCTTGGAATCTCTGATTTGAGAATTTTCTTTAATCTTTCTCTATTTTTTCAAGGCTAGTAGACGAATGTGAAGCCTAGGGTTGGCCAAAGGTTATTCTCCAGCTTTCGACAGAGGGTGAAAAAGCAGGAATGGGAGAAACCCCTAATGTCCATTGAGAACCAGTGTTGGATAGGCCTTTCTTTTTAAGAGAACCTAGTTTTGACACCTTTAAAAAACATTGTTGGTTCTTGGTGTGCAGGTTTGAGCTTAGTTCTTCAAATGACTAAACCCTACGATTTTGGTTTTGGCATATTTTTTCAATTCAAGAACCTCCAGGCTTGGTTCAGAAATCAGTTCCAGTTCCATATACATTAAAGTTATCTGTAAAGTCCAGCAAACTTGGCACCAAAAGCTTGTGTTTGCTGGATTCACAGGTCATAATGTTCAACTTGGCACCAAAAAGTAAAAAAGGGCCCCGATGGGGGGTGAAACTTGTGTGTTGTCACTAACTTGGCATGAAACTAGTTTCATGCCTAGTTGCTCTACTTGGTGCATTTAGTTCACAACTCGATCTTTTACTTATTTTTCTTAAGGGTTCTTTGAGCTCAAATGGTTTAGAGATAACAGTAATGCTTGGAGAAAGGGTTTAACATTGCACAATTAGGCACCGAGAGAGAACATCATGGCTTGGAGAAGGGGTTGAGCACTATGGAAACATGCGTCGAGGGAGGGAAGCTACTTGGAAAAGGGGTTTAACATTGCAAAAACAAACATTGAGAGAGCAAAGTTGCTTGGAGAAAGGGTTTAACATTGTGAAAATAGGTGCCTAGGGAAGGAAATTGAATTGTAAACATCCAAAGAGAAGTGCATTGCGCAGGAAGCATGGTTGCATCACCGATTGTCCATCCTATGTTCAACTCTACAACAAAAGCACCAACAACCTTACCTCAACCTTTTATTTAGGTGAAGCATAATTTTAATTACAACCATGACCCTCGTATTGAATAGTTATGATGAGGACAAAGTTTTTTACATCTGTTGCCCAAAGACCTCACCTATGGCAAACATTTTTGTTCTCATTGTGGTCACATTTGGTGTTTGCTCATTCAATTTGTGTGTTTATTCTCAAACTTTGCGAACTTTTACAAACCTTAACTTCTTCATGGCTTGCCCAATCATTAAAAAAATTCCAAGATTAGGATCCCTTAAAACTTGCATTTCATGAGCATTTTTCAACTCTATAACATGTTGACCATGGCCTAAAACCTCCAAAAACACCAAAACTTATAAAGATTAAGGTGCAAGAAACTTTATGTGAAAGCCATGGCCTTCTACTACACCCCTTGATGGATGACTTTGTTATTAAACATATATTCAACCGCCCATGGAACCATCCATGTTGTAGCATCTTCATCAAATAAACAAAGTTTGGTTCAAGGTAGTGGGCAAAACTTTGGGCAAACACAGAAATTGAATCAAACCTACAAGAAACACAACAATCCAAATTCGTTGCATTACACAAAGCTAAAGTTCCTCAAAGATAAAAGGTTCCTAAACAATATGTGGAATCTCTTCACCTAGCACCATGGCAACTTCCTATAACAAACATTTTGCAAGCTACAACGTGGGTAAAAAGCAGGTGACTCAATTCATGCATGTTGTAGTGTGGAAACAATTTTACATAAATTACCAATTGCATCACCTTGATTTATTTTTGTAGAATAAACTTTGAAATATTGCCTTTGTGACGCTTTGAAGGAGTTAAAAATAGGAACTAGCAATGAAAAGGGTTCAGAATAAACCACATTGCCATGTGATGAGGTGATGGAATGCTTAAGGGCCACAAATAAACATGCAACAAGGAATGTCTCAAAAATACATCAAAATTTGTTAAATGGGTCACCTATATTTACACCCTCAACCCCATCATCTAGTTCTATTGAAGCAATACCTCCTATGTTTAACCCTGATGCTTCATTGGACTCTAGGCCATCTACAAGTGATAATGACAAGTTAATGACCGAAGCAAAGATGCTACAAATCCAGTCCAAGAACATGGTGATAGTTGGAGTTCACTTTTCCACAACCTCTAAGATTTGAAATGCCTTCCTAACTAGCAAAGTTGAAACCAACAATCAGAGATTGAATAAGGTGAAAATTAGTAACTTGAAGAAATTAATAAACCTAGGTGTCATCACAAAAAATGAGTTTAGAATAGGGATTATATTATTTTTGGACTTATAGCTAGAAATCATTCCATCATTATGTGGACATCCTACTTTTGACTTATTATGTGACTTAACTTAATTTACACAAGTTATTGTTTCACATTTTTGCATTGTAATGTAGATTTTTTGTGTGTTCACCTTTGACATTTTTTTTTGTAAATGAAGTTGGATATGAAAATTATGTGAGTATAGTAATTTCCATTCATCATAATTAATTTGAAATTACTTTCATCCATACATTCAATCAGTCAAAAGTTTCATCCAAAAAATTCATCTATTTCTAATTATCATCCAAAAGTTCATTCATGCTTCACATTCATCCAAATGTTTCATTTTTTTGTAATTGTCATCCATGTACATGTGGTTTTCATCGGGCATAATTCTTTTGGAATTCATTTCATCCATACATTTCAACTTGACAAATCTTTCATCCAAAAAATCATCTATTTGCAATTATCATCCAAACATTTCATCCATTTTTCAACTTTCATCCATGTACACATGGAAAAATATTTTCCACGTCATTCCTATGTGACATAAGGATATTCTAAGAATATTATGTCCCCATCATCAAAATATTCCAAATATATTCGTTCCTACTCACAGGCTCATGTTCATGTACTAGCTTCCTAGCATTGTTAAAGTTGGTCAAAATCTTGAAAAAATTTAGTGTGGCTCACATTGTAACACCAACTGTTGGGTCTACAAATTGCCCCACCCCTTCCTCAATCTTATGGGATGTGAAAAATTCATGGGAGTTGTAAAAGAACCACCTTGCAATGGAAAATAGCCATGTTTTCTTCATCCATATCCTTCAATATCTCCTCATCATTTGAGGTGGGAATGAAATGATCACTATTAGAAAAAGAAACATCACTGTCACTTGAAGAAAACATCTTTGGTTTCAAATGAAAATGAGAAGAGAAATGTTTAGAATGAACTCCTCTTTATATCGCCCTCATGAAAACCTAAGCTACACCTTATAATCTTACATTATCCCTAGTCTACACCAAAGTCCACTCCATTTTTCTTCATCATTCTACATACACATAGAACATAACCTTAAAACTAGATTGCTAATCTTAGTTTCATCATTAGCTTGCATCCATGGTGTTGCCCACCATAAACCCTACCTTGAAAATGTTATTCATAACTAATGCCTTAATTTCAAAACAACCTTTTCAACCTTTTTAAGGAGTCTTTAAAAATCTACAAAACCAAATCCTATGGAATAAATATTAAACCCTAAAACCCATAGCTTTAAATGATATATATTACTAAGCCCCCACAGGCTTAGTCATAGCCCCATAGCTTAACCACCCTTGCCCTTTATAGCCCTATCTCCCATGGAACTAACTACCATAACATTAACCTTCATATCAATATATATAGCCATAATCCTTAGGCGCCCATGACCCTAGGGCCCATAGCCCTATATATGTCCAAAACAACTAAACCTTATAAATCAAACCCTAAAATGCCAAATAGCCAATAGCCCACAACCAATACCCAATAACCAATGGGTTTAAAACATAGCCATGGACAATGGGCAATAACCAATTGGTTATATTTATAGCCATACCCACAATAGCCTTAGTGTGAATATCAATAGCCAACACCAATAATCGAAGGATAATGGCCAATAACCAATGGGTTATAAGCATAGACATGGAAAATGGGCAATAGCCAAAATGGGTTATTAGCATAGCCACATTTTTTGGGTGTAAATATCAATAGCCAATAACCACGGCCAATGGTCGATATGCATAGTCAATAGCCAATGACCAATAGCCATGGCCAAGGCCAAATGACCAATAGCCAATCATTGATGGCTAATAGCCATTGGCATAGGCAATAGTCACATAGCACCTTAAGCCCATAGCCCCATAGTGCCCTAACCCCTAGCTCCCCAGCCCTAGCCGCCATAGCAGAAGGTAACCGTGGGCAGCCCATGGGTGAAAGAAAAAAACCCTGTGTGGTCAATTTAAGGAACCCATCCTGGGTTTTCTCAGTTTGGACCCCTGCTGGACCCCTATCCGCTTACTTTACAGACAACACTAAATAAGGGATGGGGAGTCAGAGAGGGGGTGAAAGTGAGGCCCAACTGGGCACGACTTTACGAATAACTTTATTACACGCTCCCCAAGGTTGAAGAAATGACTTCTTGATTGATCTGTTATAATTATTGGTTCATGTCCGTGGATTAAAATAGTTTCTCACCTTACATTGTCTCACTTTTCATGTCTATGGGTGAGGATGCAAGAACATTTAATACGGTAGGTCTGTTAGATTTGATAAACAGTGCTAAAGACTCAAATAGGGGGGTATGGATGGAATTATTCTGAAGAACTTGAACTTGTGTTCAAGAATTGTTTTCTCTGGTTCCGGTTCTAACAAAAGGCTAGTTCCAAATCTTTTGCTAGTTCCTCCAAAAAGTTGTTGGTTTGCATTCAAGTCACAAGAACCTGAATTCCTCAGATTTAACCTTGCAAACCTTGGAACCAGCCTACATTATGGAAAACTACTTGCACTGCACCATTGTTATTGTGTTCTCCATCAGAAATAGAGAGTTTATGGTTTGGTTCTATGTCTACGTGGGGTTGTTGTACACCAAACTTCATCTCATCTCTGTGGGGATTATCTAAACTCCATTCAGTGCAATTGTCTGTTCATTGGTGTATGTGTTGTGCTAACCTAAACCCTGAACTAGGTGCCCAGTGTTTGGATTAGCAATATCTTCAAAAACCATCGTTTCACAGGATGATAAATTATTTGGGGTTGCTGTAGCTACAAGACATCTTGTGATTAGATTAATGGACAACATATCTTCTGTCTTGTATTTGCAGTTTTCCCATGTCTGAGTGCCTTATAAATGGCCAAATTTCTTTGTGCATGGCATCTGCAATTTCCTCCTCATTTTTGCAGATTGGTGTTTCTTTGCACTTCATGAGTGATTCTGTGAGAAACTTTGCACACCAACCAAAAGAGACACCATTTTTAAGCCACGCAAAAATAAAATAAAAAACCTCCAATAATTAAAGGCTGCCATGGATGCACCCAATTCAACTCCCCATAAGCCAAAATGGTATATAATTGTTGGAGTTGAGTTGAGACTTGAGACAACAACATTTATATTTCCTGAGTTAATCTACTAGGAAACAGACAACACAACAACGAAGAACAGGAATTAAATTCAAAATGCCACATCAGGTCACAAAGTTGACTTCTCATTATTAGGCATTGTTAGGCAACATGGGGGTTGCCAATAATGAAGTTGGGACCATGGCCCAAAAACTAATAGTAAAACCAAGGCAGATATTGTAAAGAAAACTAAACAAAAGAAAAGGGTTTTAGCCAATAATGAACACACCTGTGACCTAAGCTCAGATGGCTCAGATCGAAGCAATTCAAACTTAAAGACAAAGATAGAAAGAAAGAACAATAAGATGAGATATTACGAATGGGCAGTTCGAAAACTTACTTCCAATTTTCCAACCTGACCCTGCCCATCAACTCATTAAACAAAACTCACAGCCTCAATCTTAACTTTAATCCCTGAATGCCTGATAAGACAAAAATGGATTTGAGTAAAAGTAATTATGTCAGTAGGGGATAATTAGTAAGGTATCAAGGTTGATACAATACTTAGGAGGATAGGAAGGTGAGTAAGGTATGTGTGAGGTCAGGTCCAAGGAAAAAACGACGAAGAACAAACAAACAAACAAAAAAAACATTGGTCAGCAGCGAAAAAAATGGACTGTGATGAACTGCATCTGACGCCAAATGAAAAAACGCAATCCTTCCAGTGGACAGAACGACCACTGGTGCATTGGTGACCAACTGGTGCATTGGTGGCTGCTGGTTCACTCTGGCCGGCACTGCTGGCTTCAGCCGTGGACCTGGGGCTCTGCCCTCAGTTTACAGGACGAACCTTCCCTTCTACAAATTTAGAGCTACTTCAAAGTTCCAGGAGTTGGTGGATCCTTTGATTCTTTCTTTCAGTAAGATGTCTGTTGGATAGAGGAGTTTTAGAACAAAAGTTGTTTTGATTGTTGATGCATTAGTTAGGCCTACTACTACCTCCAAGATTGGATTTTGGGGATGGAGGATGAGCGAAGTCGTTGCTGCCACAGAAGAAGCAGCATAACTAATCGACCAATAAGAGGATGCCATGGCTGAAGATAAATAGCTGAGCTGGTTGGCAACCGTGAAGTGTGGGGTCAAAGAAAAGAAAAGAAGGAATTGGTGGCGTGTGGGTGTATTTTGTGCGTTTTGAGAATTCTCACTGTAGTCTAATTGTGTTTTTGTTGTTGGTCGGTTGTGTTTTGGAGATACATTACCTAGAAGAAGAAATATCCACCACCCAGTGTGAGTGACCGACGCATCAGAAGAAGAAGAAGTTTCAGAAAGAAATCGATTGTCGGTGATGTCACTAACTTAGTGGTGTTTGTAGAAGAAATGGGGGATATTAGAGTTACCTGTAAAGTCAGGCGATTAGGGGACGAGAACGGCCAATTTCAGCATAATAGGGCATCAAACTTGTAACTGAGAATGAAAATTTTACAAAAGGAAGTAACTTGAACCCAAACTAGTTTTTTCACCAATTTTGTTGGTGGTAAATTGAGTTTCATCCTGTCTTTCCTTTTTCCTGAGCGTCTCCACTACCTGTACAACTATAATTACTCTCAAACCTGGTGCATTAAATGCTAAGTTTCAGCATTTCATACCTAGATTTAATAAAATTTCCTTACTTTTTGGATACCACTGAAAGAGGTGACAGTAGGCGAAAGCAAAGTCGATAGAGGGTACAACAGAGGGTGACTTTACGGATAACCCTATTGGCACTGTTTTGTTTTTCAATTTTGTAGTGGAGCGACAGTGGTGAGCCTCCCCAGACAGATTCGACTTAGGTGGTGACGGTTTTGTGCAGGACCAGACCATTAAAAGTGTAGTTAGTACATTCACCTGTGGCCACATGTTCCCTAAATTTTTTTAAACGACCGAAAATGAGCGACTTGTTTTTTCTTAAAGAGAATTTTCGCCAAAAAGGCGAAAATCGAGTCAGTGTCACCTTCTTTTGGCAAATTTTCGCAAAAGAAAAGACTGCATATATTGGATGATGATCTGGCAAAAGCGATCCCTACTTGTTTTGAGGATGAATGGGAGTTTTGGGATAGAGTTACACCTTACGTCTGGACTCATAGAAGAATGGCCTTGGGTGTACTGGGACCCACACTAGTAGGTACCATGGTAAAATCTAAAATCCCTAATATTCAGCTAAATTGCTTTTAAATATCCCATGCTTACACCAAATCAGGGCCTCTGAGTCCAAATCTAACATTTATTAGGTTTAATTTGGTCTGTAAAGGTGCATTCGCACTTGGTGTTAGGGGCTTTAATGGCGAGTCCCCTAACATCATGCTTGTCATTTAAGACTTGAACCTCCTTATCATGAAGATTTTATTTTAAGCTAACATTCATTTAACATTAAGTTATCACCTATTTAACATTGCATGCCACCTAGATTTTTATTTAACACTGACCTAACATCAAGTGTGAATGCACCTTTAAAATAGGCCTACGTTAAAGAAGGCAAAGGTAACCGGTGTGGGTGCTGGTTAACCCAAGGCCATTACTCTGGGTCCCAGACTGGCCGCCTGGGCAAGTCCCCATTGAAGAGAAAGTTCCAAGTTTTGCACCATTTGCCTGGAAACTAAACTTGTGAGCAATTTGCTCGAAAGAGATCGTGTGGCAAGTGGATGGGTTTGTTCTCTTTTGCGTCGCTGACGGTGTTTCTGGAGTGTTCTCATACTTGGTTGCTCCGGGGAGAAGAAGAAGAAGAAGAAGACGACGAAATAATTCTTAGTGGTGGTTTTTGGCTTTATTGGGTGGTGGAGTTTCTGGGAGAGGTCGGGGATTGGTAGAGGACATAGAAAATTTCCTGGAGGTAGGTAGGAGCGGGTGAGAAAACAAGGGCGAGCGACACAAGGCCACAGATTGCTTAGTACATTTTTTTGTCTTCAATTTTTCTTTCCCCTGAACAGAAGAAGAGTATGTTGAAGTTTTTTAACTAGGTGGGTCGATTGTTGCAAACTGCAAAACCGGATCAAGAGAGAAATTGATCTTAGCAGCGAGGGATGCATACATCCTTTGATTCTATCTTCTCAATGCAACTCCGTCATGACACAGAACTTGTAGAGATCTCTTTAAGCTTTCATGGCCCGGGCTCACAAAATGTGAAGCAAGCAACTCTTGTCCAGATGCTGAAGCTCTTGCACAAGTAGTGAAAGAGGGATTCAAGTCTTCTTCTTCCAGAAACTATTTGGGCTGAGATGAGAGACAAAAGGACAGCAGCAGTGGTGTATGAGCTCCAAAATTAGGGACCAACACAGCTTACATTTCCCTACAGGATTTAGTGCAAAATCCAGTGCAAAACAAGAGGACATTTTACAGGATTTAGTGTAAAATCCAGGGCAAAACAAGAGAATATTTTACAGGATTTAGTTCAAAATCCAGGGGCAAAACAGGAGGGCATTTTATGCTCTCTTGAGGGATTCAGAGAGTAAAGATATGGCTACAGACATGGTTTAGTTCTGAGCAAGAGAGGAAAATTAGGTTTAGGGGAAAGCAAAAAAAGCCAGGGGAGCACCGGGAGTTGGATTGTGAGCAGCAAAATGTCCTCAAAACCAGGAAATATGGGTGTTTGTGGATCGACAAATTGCCCCACACCACCTCCACAGCTGAAGCTATACCAAGCCTTCATCTTTGTGACTCCCATCCTCTTCACACTTGTCTTGTTGCTGCTCTTCTGCTGTATGTATCTTCGCAGGCGGCAGCGCATAAGGGATACAACCCAAATTCGAGCACAGCTTTTCACCAGAGGACTCTTCTCTGCTGTAAGCGATTTTCCGGCTTCATTTTCAACCAGTTCTTTTGTGTTGTCTTTTTGAGTTTGCTGCAATTAGGTTTAGGTCTGAAATTGAGAAAGCTTTAAAAACTGCACATTGGTCCATTAGCAGTTCTACCCACGTTGCTCCAACAGCAATGGTATTACATCAATATATGCATTGTACAAAACTGGTGCTAAATTCTATTTTGTGGTTGGGTTTTCTCTTGGTCATGCTTGTTGATTGGTTGCTGTTATGTTTTTGGATCTGAAATATCCATAACCTTATGACCAGGTCATCTCTTGTTTCTTTTCAGGTTGACTTAAGAAGCCCTCAGTACTTTTTTTTTGAAGATATGATTTTATATCTTTGTTTCACAGGAAAAACTTATATGTGTTGATTCTTCATCTGGTTCTGCATCAGAGGTCACTGGACTAATTATCATGTTGTTGTGCATGCATTACAGCATTTGGAACAAGGGCTGAACAAATCATTAAGGGATGGCCTCCCAATTCTTGTGTACAATGAAGAATTTGCAACCTCAAGAGATGACACACTGTGAGTATCCCCCCCTGAGCTTGTGTTATCTGTGACTGAATGTATAGGAAAAGGGTGTACATTTAGACCCTTCACCCATAGAAAGAAATGCTGCCTTTTTTGGAAAAACAGGACACTTCCAAATTTGTAAGGTCCTGTTGACTGGTGAGTGGGATCTTACGATTTCATAAGCATCTTGTGTGAGGTTATGCATGAGATGTGACAAAAATATAGACTGAAAATTTCGGTGGTTCTTTATGAATTGGAAAGTTTCAGACTGGTGTTGGGGCTGGTATCGAGTTTTGAACATACCAGACTGGTACTTTCTATAGTTTTCGTAAGAGATTGGTCCTGGTATTGGGTCCTTTTCAAAACTTCATACCATCCTGGTATTGGTATTGGATCCAAGACTGATTTTTGGCTGGTATGAGCAGGTATGTATATGGTATTGAAAGAGGTATAAAACTGATACAAGGCTAGTATTACCTGGTAGGGACTGATATAATAAGGCTATTTTTTCCTCATTTCATACCAATCAGGTAGGGTCCTTGATAATGCAAGCCTATACACCAGACCAATACTGGTTCAAGCTTTCCTATCATTTGATAGGCATTTGGAGAAGCAAAGAAGGTCTATGCAGAAAGAAACTCAGATCCCTCATTTCTCTCCAGGATTGTAAAGAGGAAATTATGGAAGGAAGGCAGAGACACCATAGCCAAAACTTTGCTTGCCATATTCTTCTTGCCATACTTTGTGTATAAACAGAGCACAAAAATCTATCTATGAAGGAAGGTAGTTTCTTTGTTTTGTTTGTCACGTTGAGATCTCCCAAACCATGGCACCTCTTGCCATGTTCATGGTACCCTTGGAAAGCCCTTGATGAGTAAGGGTGCACCAAGTTGGTTTCATAATGTTTTGACCTGTGGTTTAGAAGCTATTGAATATTGAACAATTTTTTCACTGAAACTTCATTTAAATCAAAACTAAATTTATAGGGAATTTGGGTGCACTCTTGGTATTGTTGCAAAGCCCTCAGTGAGTAGGATTTATTGAAGGGTGATTTGGAATTTTTTAGACCTAAGGTGTGGGAAATATTAAAATTTGAGTAGTTTTTGTTATTGGAAATTCAATTAAATTACTAAAATTAGTTTTGGAAGGAAAAATTAGTCGGGTAACAAGTTCACACTTGGGGGCAATTGCACTTCAATTTCCATTGAGTTTTGCTGCCAAATTTTTGAGTTTCTTTGTAGCTATAAACCACTTGGAGGAATTTTGAGAGATTTTGATAAGGGTGTTGGATTAATCAGTTCACAACTGGGCTAACTACAGTAGTAAAGATGGAATACGAGTAAGGGGGGCATTAGGTTGGTGTGCAATCATTTGCTTTACAATTTTCTCTGGACTAAAAATATTTGCTTCTTGTTTGTTTTGCTGTAGATGTGCAGTCTGTTTGGCAGATTACCAGAATAATGAGAAGTTGCAACAACTGCCAATCTGTAGCCATGCCTTCCACAAAGAGTGCATTGATCAATGGTTGGTCAATCACTCAACCTGCCCAATTTGCCGAACATCACTGCTCCAGTCAGGTAAAGTGGTTCCCATGAACTCTCCAGCACAGACTCCAGCAGCCCTAGAGATGTGCAGCAGGCTGCCCCTTGCTGAACACAATGATGATGTAAGGAGTGGTGCTTACCATGATCCAATTGTAGGATCAAACCAAAATGATGGGTTTGCACTAAATGTTCTTCCTGAGGATGATGGAGCAAGTGGGTCCAGCACTGCAAATGTTTTGCTGAGAGGAGAGACAAGCCATCTGTCTCACCCATCAATGGAAGAGCATGTACAGGTCATTGGTGATGAGCATATCATTCAAATTGGCCACTGATCACAGCAATTCTTCCAACAATTTTATTTATGGATACTTCACTGACAATGCAATCTAACAAATGAAGGGAGGGGAGAGGACCTCAACAGAAAGATTCTGACAATATGTTTATATTTCCCCAATAGCTTGATATTCTTGCAAAGATGGGGTAAATTCAAATCAATTGACAGAGCTGCAATTCCAACCTGAATCTCTTTTAGATGATTCTGAGCTGGAGCTGCTCTCACTTTCTTTTTGCTTTATGCAGCTAGATGAAATGGGATCTTCCCCCATACACTGGCTGGAAGATTAATGAACATTTAATGAGTTGGTGCAAAAGTGTGCCTTCCAGAGTTCTGATGATTCTCAGCTCTAGACAGAGCATGCACATTCTGCTTGGAAGCTTAAGAGTGGGCAGGAAATCCATTAACATGGATTTGAATACCACCTTGTGCAGCATGATGATGACTGCCAACTCCTGGTTGTGTATGACTTCCTTGCTGCATGAGTTTGTGAAAATTGTCAAAATTTCCAGTTGAACCCCTGAATGCAACAAGGGTTTAGTGTTCAGCCATATGCTTGTAATATATATGCTCTTTGAGTCAGTGGAAAAGTGATGGATACTGAAATTGCAAAAATTGTTAACAATTGTTATCCATTAGCTTGTAACGATGCATTTTTTGGT
>Ga0209208_10004172_pt1 | contig 20588 bp, 12 predicted proteins | sample S1TSphfallax_3_FD_187694 | JGI IMG/M metagenome (GOLD analysis project Ga0209208, IMG submission 187694) | Host-associated microbial communities from peat moss isolated from Minnesota, USA - S1T2_Fd - Sphagnum fallax MG (SPAdes) (version 2) | ecosystem: Host-associated > Plants > Peat moss >...
GGGGTTGAAAATCATTCCATGATAATATTTTTTGAATTGAATTGCTTAACATTGTTCATGAAAATGATTTCTTAAACAAAAAAATTTAAATCATTTTGGTCTGGTCGTCATATTTTCCCTTATTATCACAATTTCATTATCCATCATTATTAAATCACATTCGAGTTTGAGATATTAATATTTGGACAACAAATGAGGATGGATATAAATAATTTTGAATTTATTTATCTTCCAATCATGGATGAATTTCATCCAATGATTTATTTATTGAATCCAAATCATAAATGAAATTCATCAATGCAAAAATGACATTCATCCAAATGAAATCATTCATTTATGGACATATTCGTCCATGTAGGTGGATTAAAATCACATTAAACTTTAAATTCTAAGCTCAAAGCTCCAACTCAAGCTTCATGCTCATGCACAAGCCATCCTCCTTTTATTTTGTGGAGGTGATACATTCTCCTTATCAGCTAGTTGTCCAACAAACAAGTCCTCCTATAAGGCATGTTGACATTCATGGTTGATTTGATCCTCCTAGTTCTAACGTCCACTAAATTGGGCATTCACACCTAGGCCTGAGTAGAAGTATGCCCTTGTTTTTCCTAAAATCAAACCAAGACCAAAAAAAATTCAAGCAAGTTAAAATGTTTTTTTACTAACATGTGTTTTTGCACAAAAAATTTAAAAGATGAGTTTCCATAATTCTTCAAAGTCTTCCTACACTAAATTCTCATTTGTGGTTGTTCTATAAGTTGTTAGAATGAATCTCAAAATATGGTTCACTTGAACTTGACAAAACTTGCAAAACCTCACTCTTTTACCACTTGTGACTAATTGTGGAGTAGTTTATGTGTTTAGCTATCCAACAATAATATATGAACTTGCATATACTTGTTGTATGTCTCATTGTACATTTTGTCTATAATAATAACACATTCATCAACTTGGTCTTCTTGTTTCACTAGCTTGGTCTCTTCTAATTTTGGTCTTTTCATTATTGCAATAGATTAGTCTTCTATGCCCTTTTCTAATTTTGATCTACATGGTTATGCACTAGGTCTAACTTAATCCTTTTTCTTCACCTTGTTGTTATCTTCTTTTTTTAATTTTATCACTCCTAAACTAACCAATAAAAGCTACATGAAACTTTGGAAGTTCTTTTCAACATAATCTAAAGCTTAAACATATTTGACAAGAGACCAAAACTTACAATATTTGAATGAAATGAGGTACTATGGAATTGAAATTCTGATGTATTTTTGGGGGGAAATGTAAGAAACAAAGGTAAATTTCAACTTGCCTTGTAGGTTAGGTATCCTAAGTGCATACATGTATTTTAATTTTCACGAGTTTCATAAATCATCTTTTCACTAAATAGATTCAGTCCCAAAACATAACATGTTACCAAGTGAATGGTGGAGATTTAGCAAGACATGATTAAAACATTTGTTTAGTTTCAATTTTCAAATTTTGACGGGAAAGGATTTAGAATGTAATTCTTAATTGTGATGAAGGTTGGGAGGTTTTTTCGAGTAATTTTTTTAATGCGCACACACGGAAAAACTTAGAAAATTACTAAAGAATATTATATTGACATAATATGTAGTTATATAGTTGTGTTGGGTTATGAATCACAAATTTTCCTATTTTTCATTTTGTATTTGTACACTTTTATATTACAAATGTTTGATATGTTCAATTCTAAGTTTAAAAAATAGTAGCATATTGATGAGGAAATAATGCATATATTCTAAATTCGTTCTGTTTTCTAATTGTATTAATTAAAATTTGACCATAGATTTTGATTATGAATAATAATCGAGAATCTGCAAAATAATGGAACATTAAACAATATTGAGATGAATGTACGAATACATTCTACAAATTAACTTGAGGGGTTTAAAACAACAAATTGTATGTGATTTAAATGTTATTGTGCGTACAATTTGTATTGTTTCTACAAATTGTTTCATAGTAGGCAAAGAACAAATCTGAATATAATTTGCACCTACCAAAACCGAGATTTGCAATTCCACCCCAAATCATTCTTGTATCCAAACATTTAAAAATATGGGTATAACCCACCCCATTTTAAAACACAACCATTCCAATACTAGTGGGGCCATTTTTTTAAAAGGATAATTTTTTTAGTCATGGGTAGAACCACCTTCATGTCCAAACACAACCATTTGAATACTAGTCAAACCATTTTTTAATAAAAAGATACAAATTTCCCAAGGTGAATATAGTTCACCCCCATTTCCAAACACTAAAATTCCATTATTAGCGGGGCTAGATTTTTATAGACAAACTTTTTTTCTAGTGTTGGGTACATCCAGCCCCATTTCCAAACACTAAAATTCCATTATTAGCGGGGCTAGATTTTTATAGACAAACTTTTTTTCTAGTGTTGGGTACATCCAACCCCATTTCCAAACACAACTATCCCATACAAGTGGGGCCATGATTTTAATAAGAAGGGAGTTTTCCCCCCAAGGTGAGGTGAATATAATGTACCCCCATTTCCAAACACAACATTTCCATACCAATGGGTCCAATTGTTTTATAAAGGACAATTTTTTTCTCTAGGTAAATATAACCACACACCTTTCCAAACATGCGTGCTCACTCCAATATTGGTGGGTCCACCTTTTTTTATAAAGGACAATTTTTTCTTGTGGTGGGTATAGCCCACCCCCATTTCCAAACAAAATTATCCCAATAAAAGTGGGGCCAATTTATATCAATGAGCATTTGGTGATAGAGGTGACTTTAACTTCGGAAGGGGTTAACCCACATTGATCATAGGGGACCGGTTGAACAAAGTTGGTGTTTAGAAATGGGCGGGCGTTTGGTAATGAGTGTTTTTCCCCTCACGAATTATTGAGAAAAAAATATGACCTCATCATTTGAAGAAAATATATTTGAATGGGGAAAACCTCTAATCAAATATGACTATTTTGTTGGAATTATAATCCATTTGTACTTCATGTTGGATCTTGACTTGATTCACAACAAGTAATCTTGTCCTTTTTCACAATAAAATTTCATAATATAGGGACGAAATAAACATTTTCATTGTTTTTGGTCCTAGTTAATTTCAATGGAAAAAGAGTAGTTGTTGAGACATTTTTAGTGGAACCATGTTTGGTCATTTTGGATAATCACATATTTCACTAATTGATCGAGTTATTATTCCTAAAATGAAAATTTTGAAGCCCCAAAAAAGATGACATGGACCAATGGAAAATGTCATCAAAATGTTAATGTGGTTTTTCACTTAACACTAATGTAATTTTTCATCAACACTTAAATTTAATAAATTTAGCTTAGGTGGCCTAGCTTAGAAAACCTAACCTAGGCAACCTAGGTAAAACATAAACCCAAGTTAAAAGCCTAGGTGGACTAACTAGGCAAGGAACCTAAGTAATGTAGGTCATTTGCTTATGTTGCAAATGTGAATATTTGAAATTTTCACCAACACTTTGGATGTTCAAATTCTTAGCCATTGCATGACAAATTTTTTTGATAACAAAAAATTCATCCCAAAAGTATAAACAATAGTTTAATATAACCTTAATAAAAAAAAACTATGTACCATAGTTGAGCTAAACATATTTTACCCTACCCTAAATAGACCTAAATTGATTTAGGTTATTTTAAGCCTACCTAGGTTAACTTAAGCACCCATAAGTTAACCTAGGCTACATGGGATAACATAGGTTAAGAGAGTTAATATAAGCTACCTAGGATTATTTAAACCCACCTAGGCTAATATAGGCCTAACCTTGGATAACCTAGAGCACCTAAGTAGACCAAGTTTAATTTAAACTAACCTAAGTTAATCTAGGTCAACCTTAAGCTAGCCCAATTTGACCTAGGATGGCCTTAAGCCTTTGTAAGCTATCATAAACTAATTTAATTAACTTGAGGTTACACAAACTAAAGTAGGACAATGTAAGTTAACTTGGGCTTAGCTGAAGCTAACTAAAGTTAAATTTAAATTAAACCAAGGTTAAACCTAGTTTAACTAAAGCTAAACTTAATTTAAACCTAGGTTTGCCTAGAAGGTTAAATTTAAGTTCACCAAGGCTAAAAACTTAAAAATAACTTTGGCTTAACATAGGTTAAATCTAAATTAACGAACATTAAACCTAGGCTAATATAATATTTAATATATTAATACATAGTGCATAATATACATGAAAAATATGTTGGTCATTTTATCTATTGACTTATTTTGCATTTTACCTTTATAAGTAATACGTGTTTTTAAACCCTTGGCATGCATTAAATCCAAAATTAGTAGGGCACCATTGGATCTTGTTTCAATTTGATATATTAATCAATATTGATAAATGAATATTTATTTCAAATTTTAGAATATTTCATGTAACATGTGAAGCTTGCATTATGACATAAGTTAAAATTATGACATTCAAGTTCTTGTCATGGTGAAAAAGCAACTCACATCACACCTAAAACTAACATCATGACACAACCTAAAATTGTGACATTTAAGATTTTGTCACAATGAAGCAAAAAAATTCCCCACTTCAATGGGTGCAAAATGTGTCATATTGATAACTAAATCAACTTGTTATGTGTGAATGGATATACATATATGTAATGATGTTTATAGTGGACAAGACATAAAGAAAGCCTTTAAATCATTTTATGGATTAGTGAGAAGAACGATTAGTTAAGTGTGAATTGATACATATATGTAGTGATGTTGATAGTGGACAAGATATGGAAAAAGCCACTTAATTCTTTTATGTTTTAAGAATGAATTTTTGTGTTGATTTCTTGAATTGCCAAAAAAGTTAAATTGGGATTATAACTTCCATCCTAGTGAACATTGCAACAATGTTCACTTGTTCCAACAACTAGTGGAAAATAATATTATTGTGGATGGAAACCATAGATTGGTCAAATTGTGGTAAAATTAAACATCCAATTGCATGGGGAAGGTGTTCAAAAGGACAATATTACTTGTTGTGATTGTTTTGTTGATGCATACTATAGGTGGTAGAAATCAAATGGGTTATGATTTTGTTGAAGTTTTAATGCAAATTTTTGTAGTGGGTGGAAATCAAGTTGGTTGTTTTGTTGGAGCTTTTATGTACTAAATACAAGTGTTGTAAATCAAATTGCCTTTTTTATTGGAGCTTTAACAAATTTTGTAGTTGCTAGAATTGATTTAACTAATTTTGTTGGAACTCTAGTGCATTTATTATTGTTGGAATGGAATTGGCCAACTAGTTGGAGGTCTAATGCATTATGTTGTTGGAATTTTTTGACTTTCAAATTATTTCTTGAAGCATACCATGACTTTTTATTTATATATTGTTATAAGGTGACAACACCATACACAAGGAGTATTATGAACAAGCCATGTTTCTATTGTGAGGAAATGTTGTAATTTCAAATTTTCATGTAACAAGTTGTATGAAGTATGAGTAGACTATATAAATAAGTACATGACATTTTTTTCCAAGGACAAGAACAAGATATTACAAATGGTGAAGATAAAAAATGAACAAGATTGTTATGTTAATAAGATGGTGGATTATGGGGAACCTTTACATGGGTCAACATAAGGCAACAATTGAAATAATGAAGGGATGTGTTTGACAACCACCTTCAAGTTACTATAACATGACATGAAATAAATGAATGTTACAATATATTGGGGTCACAATAAAACATCATTAAACATGATGGGAAAACCTTTAAAATGTATTATGCAATCACAATGTGTTAAATTCTTGAAGTGCAAGGATGGCTAGATGATTTCACCACATAGCCTTGTGAGTGGGTAAATTGATAATGTATTGGATCGATGTCGTAACCCCACTTTTGGAAGAGTGTGACGATGACACTTGCACTCCCGAAATGGGGACTTGGGAGTCCTCCGGGACTTCTGAAACTTCAGAGTTCGATTGTAGGGGTCAAAACACCTTGCCTTGAGGCGTTATTCATGTTATTGAAAAGCTATTGAACTGTAGATGTCGAAAATGGCCTTGTATGAGCCATTTGGACATCCGCAGCACAAGTTATGGCAAAAAGAAGGGCCGAGAACCAAACAATAGCCAGTTTGACTCTCGACCACTAAAAGTCAAGAATCGTCCCGACCCCAGTGTGTGCAGATGGAATGCAACACACCGTTGGAAAGCCCTGAAGCTACAAGTTTGCTTTAGACCTCATCCCAATCCGAAGTCTAAGCAAAAAGTTATGAACTCACAAAATCTCGGGACTCCAAATTGGGACAGTTTCGGGACTCTTCCTTGGGACTCCTGGGACAAAAAGCCATTCAGATGTGGGTGCCGGGGAGTAACGCAGAGAATACTATATGGGGGAAGGTGGCGGTTTCCCCCGAGTCCGGGCCGTGGTGAATCTTGTGAGTCCAAAGTTGCCTATGGCTTGTCCCAGCACCAAGGGTGTTCTAAATGCGAATTAATCAACTTATTGGTTGGTTTGATGTAGGTTCGAGTGAGTAATTAAAGCTTGGCCCTCTTCCTAGTTCCATCTCAAAGCTTCAGCATGCCCTTCTACCCCTTTTAGTGCTGAGAGTTGGGAGCGTGCCCTCAAGTCCCCACAATTCTGCGCGCTATTTTAGAAACCAAAGCCCACCTTGGGTCTAAGTTGGGACTTGGGAGTGCATCAATCAAGGCCTAACTTCTTTTATAACTATTATATATGACATGCAATGTATGATGAAACTAATGATGTAAGATTTTTGTAACATGTAATCCCACTAGAACATCTTTAAACATGAATGAACATGAATGAAAATTTTAACATAATAAAATTTATGAGCAATTTATGTAATGTACATGTGCAATATATTTTGTACCTTATGGGTTGTGTTGGACAAGTTGTTGTGAGTGGCAGGTTGTGAACACAACATGCCAAATTCATCAAATTTGAAAATCACAATATGAACGTATTGAGTGGTCATGTGATTGGATACATTAATAATTTCATGAGACATGTGTGTATGTAAATATTGAACACATGTCTTTTCTTGTTTCATAACAATGGATCTTGAGACATGTTACAAATTTTAATCATTATACTAACATCCATAACCAACAATGTTCCAAGTCATTTTTCATCATTGAAAACACTTAAAATAGAGCTTAATTAGGTAGACTATTACAACTTTTAATGCCATAATCAATATTGTACAAAATCAAATCGTATGTAGCTTTGTTTCACATTTGAAATGTGACATGCTCCTTGCTACATGCCATTATTTTACATGTTACACATTGAACATGACTATGTTGTGCATGCACATGTTACATTTGATTGTTGCACATTTAAAATGTGGGATTGTACATTGCATTAACTAATTACATTATATTTGTGCCACATGTTGCAATATATATGCAAACTTGATATATAGTCCTAGTTCATAAATTGTACATAACAATAGTAATACATGTTGCTTATAAGTTATTTTGTTAGATTTTTGAGGATTTGAGTCCAATCATAATGAAAAGAAGCTAACTTGACAAGGGACACAATCCTTTTGAAGAATGCATGCATTTGACATGTAGCCTTCATGTATTGGATTATAATACCAATTTTGGCAATCATTCATATAGTTTGTTGGATTGGATGTTAATATTGAAACCAAATGTGACCCATACTATGATAAACCTTTGAAATATTCTCTTCAAAATTAGACTATAATCAATGGATAACTTTTCTTTTGACCATGATTTCAAAATTTGAATTATTTTAATCATTATGGATGTTAAAAAATCAAGGTCCCATACAAAAATCATATACAATTTTAAACCATTTTTCAACAAGTGTTTTGTGTATGTAAATGGATTATCCCAACAAAACTAGAGGACTCCAAATTCATAAGATTCCAACTTCATGAGCAAATAAGCATAAATTTAAAAGATGGACAAATAATTTATTAAATACAATTAGTGGTGGTTTTTCAAAGGAGTGGTAGTATAGATTTTCATTGGATCCAACAACTCCTTTGGCTCCTTTTATTATGATTAGACCCATCCCCTTCATCTTATATGATGTCTCATTAAGATTCATCACTCCAATGTATTGTAATTGCATTATTTTAATATTACACATTATGTTATGATAACTTAAAGGTGGCTATTGAACATGTCTTATGAGAAGTAATGATTTTCATCCTATGTTGATCCATGCAAAGTGTAAGGTAACACCCTAGGAGCAAGGCATTATTGAAATGAGAACTCCTAAGGTGGGAGCCAAAGAGGTTCTTATTTTAATATTGCCTGCATTTTGTGGGCATTGTCTTATGTAAACCACTATTAGGTTTTTTAATTTTTTAACTTTAGATTCATGATATCCATGATATTTGTTTTTCAAAACGTATTATTGTCATATTTTGCTTTAGAATATATCCTCAAAATACATTGCAAAAAATATGGCAGTGTTTCATAGTTTCCATAGTCCACCATCTAAATAATGTAACTATTTCATTCATTTTTTTATCTTTACCATTTGTGGCATCCTCTTATCATATTTGAAAAATAAAATGCCACCTATTTATTAATAAGGTCTATTCATATTCCATTATGAGAAATCACATTTGCCAAAACCACATTACCTTACAACTAAAAGTCAAAAAACAACTCATATACAACTATTATGCAATTATCCCTTGGGTATTACAACCACTGTGCAATTATCCCTTTAAAAATATGGTGTATTAATAAATAAATTGCCACATCAAAAAATCAATTAATTGTATTATAATTGCAAGTGAGTTGAAAATGGGTTTGTTATACAATAATTTATACACATTGTACATACATATGTAGTCAACCATGTTTGATTTTTTAAAAAATTGCATTATAATTGCATGTGGCAATTACTTTAAAACTATTAAAAATGTGTCACTAAAGTAACAACTATGTTGCAATTAGTGTACAATGTACATACATGTGATTATGTCACATGTCCACATCTCCACCACCCATTATGGGATACATTTGCAACTAGTTGTAATTATGATTCCCATTAATTCAATTAGTATGACCACTAGTGCACCAATATTGAAGTACTATTGTTCAACTATGTTCTGATTATAAAACAACTACTTATAACTTAACAAGGATATATATTCATTAGTTATTTATATCTCCATCATATGTGTTTGAATTTGAGTGATTTAAAATGTTATGGGAGCGCTATTTCAAGTTCTAAAAATCATTTTTGAAGTGCAAAAGGAAAATGAATAATGAAAAAATAACAGGAAAAAAAAAAAGCTTTCCAACTTACAAAATAAGATTTTATTAAAAAAAAAGTTGGTCCCTTCTCACTTTCAAACCTCATAATTTTATTATTTTTTATTCATTTTAAATGATTTAAAGTGTTATAAAAACACCACTTGAAGTTTTAAAACTTATTTTTGAACTTTAACAACAACAAAAAAACATACAAGGAATTTTTTGGGTGTTTGGGAACTGGCCTTTGTAACATTTGGTGGTTTGGTTTTTGAGTTATTGACCCTTGTATTTTGAAAGGCCATATCTTTCTCAATTTTATTCTATTTTTGACGATTTTTAATGCATTGAATGCACCAATAGGAGGGGTTCAAGTTTTGTTTAAGAAGCCAAAAACAATGGAGCCCTCCTTTTGGATTTGGCCTTCTATGAGCTCTTAAATGTTATAATTGCAATTCAATTGCAACTAATGAACAATTAAAATATGTTTTGTTTTTTAATCCCATTTTACAAATTATATAAAGAAAGCTTGTTCTTTTATGTCTCGCATTAAAATACATGTGCTATTTTGGGATGAGTTGAAAAAAAATTAACTTCAAGACAAAACATAAAACATAAAATATAATTTCATGGTTTTCCTTTAGTGCATTTAGTCTTATGCTTTCCTACTTACTTACTTATCCACATAAATAAATAAATAATTTAAATATTGAAATTGATTATATTGAAATTAATTTTGGCTCAATTTCATATGAAGAACTAATTAAAATGAAAATTAACCATAATTAATCTAACCATGGTCAATTTAACAATAGTTCGTTTAGCCTTAGTAAGTTTAGCCCTAATAATTAATTTAACATAATTAATTTAACAATAATTATTTCATTCATGTTTAATTTAGCCATAATTATTTTATTCATAATTAGTTTTACAATAAAATATTCATTCATTAGTTAGTTTAGCCATATCAACTTTATTAATGGTTAGTTTAGCCAAATTTATTGACTCATGGTTAGTTTAACCATTTTGATTTTAGCCATAATTATTTCATTCATGTTTTTAAACCATAATTAACTTCAACATAATCAGTTTTTTCATAAAATATTTATTCATTAGTTAGTTTAACCATATTTACTTACTCATGGTTAGTTTAACCATTTATAATTAAACCATGGTTGATTTTGTCATAAACATTTTAACCATTTTAATTTTAGCCATAATTACTTCATTCATCTTTATTTTAACCATAATTAATTTATGCATAGTTGGTTTAGTCATAAAATATTCATTCATTGGTTAGTTTAGCCATATTAACTTTATTCATGGTTAGTTGAACCATTTTTAGTTGACCTACATTTATTCATTGGTTTAACCATAAATATTTATTTATTGGTTAGTTTGGCGATATTTATTTTACTCATGGTTAGTTCAACCATAATTAGTTTAATCATAGTCATTTTTCCATAATTATTTTTATTTTTGGGCTGGTTTAGCCATTATTAATTTAATATTAATTAAAATTTCCATAATTACTTTAGTTTCGGTTGGTTTAAATATTATTACTTTACCAATCATTAATTTTTCCATAACTAAATTTTCCTAGGTTAAATTAACCACCTATTTAACTTATGTTATGTAAGTATGTGGCTAAATAGCCTAAATACAATTAGCTTATGTGTAGGCGTGTTTATTTATACATACCCTACCTATACTCCACCTATTTACATGTATTTTATCCTATAGATAACCTAGTTATATAGGCTAGGTAGACCATTTATATACCTATGACAAATTACTAGTTGGTTAATTAATAATTTACTTAAAATACATTGATGAATTAGCCCAAGAAAGCACTGAAATTTTACATTCTCTCTCTCTCCTTTGCTCTTCTTTTCTTCTTGTCCATTCGTGGTAGGTCCCGGAAGAGTCTGGCTTTGCTCACTCTCTCTTTCATCCACTCACTAGTTTGTTGACCACTTGAAGTTTCTTTGTTTTGTTTTGTACTGATGAGATCCATCGAACTGGGATGCTTCAGATTGCGGTCTTGGTTTTTTTGGAAAGCTCTTGAGGAGGAGGGGTGCATCAACTTGGATTCATGGAGTTTGGACTTGTGATGTAGAAGTTCTTGAATATTTGAATGATTTCTTCATTGAAAATTAAATTAAGTTGTAGCTGAAAATTTGGGAGGAATTGGAATGTGCCTTTGGTGTTGTTGGAAAGATCTTGATGAGCAGGATTCCAGGGAATTTATTTGGTAAGGTTTGGATTCAAAATGTGGAAGATATTGATTTAAAAGTGATTTCTGCTGCTGAAAATTCAAATAATTTCCAAAAAACCAGATTTTGGAAGGAAAAATTAGTTGAAAACGTGATAACACTTGGGCCAACAGCATAGGCACACTAGGGTAAAACTGTTCATCACCTATCCCCAAACACTTCTTTAGATCTTTATTATCTTTGTTTCATTTTTGAGTGGTTTAAAATGTTATGAGAGCGCCACCTCTCAAGTTCTAGAAATCATCTTTGAAATACAAAAGAAAAGGAGTAATGAAAAGATAACCAAAAGAAAAATAAGCTTACTAACTCACAAAATGCATTTTTTTTTGTTTTTTTCTTATCTTTGGACCCCTCTTACTTTCAAAGCTTCTAACTTTCTAATTTCTTATTCATTTAAAATGATTTAAAGTGCTATAGGAGCGCCACTTTCAGTTCTACAAATCATCTTGGAACTCTAATAATAACATAGCAACGTACAAGGGATTTTTTTGAGTGTTTGGTTTTATAGCGTTCAATGGTTTGTTTTTTTGAGTCCTTGACCCCCTCTACTTTGGGGGGTTGTAACTTTCTCAATTTTAATCTGTTTTGAACGATTTCTAGTGTGCCAGACGCACGAATAGGAAGGGTTCAAGTTTTGTTTGGACACCAAAAACAACAAAGCCATCCCCTTGGATCTGGCCTACCCTAGGCTCTTAAGTGTTAAGTCACTGACTGAACTACCCTAATAATAATAATTTCAAGTTTTTATAAAATACATATTTAAAAACATTATTCATTTTGTCAATGTGGAAGCTGACCCTAGGTTTCGATATATATGTTTCTGATTTTGTTGTATAGTAGATATATGCGTAAAAGTCACCCTGTCTTCACCCTCCCTTTGGGCCTCCTTCTAAGCCCTCTTTTAGTGGTATTGGTAAAGTAAGGAAATTTTATTAAATCTCAGTATAAAATGCTGAAACTCAATACGAAATGCTGAATCTCATCATTTAATGCACAAGGTTCAAGAGGAAATGCTGAATCTCAGCATTGAATGCACAAAGAACCTTTCTCTCTCTCTCTCTTTGCTTTCAAGTTGTTTCCTTTCTTTCTTTTATTTCTTTGGATGTAGGCTTTCAGAATTACATCCATTCATCTCCTTAGACAGTTCTGAAATCTAAACTTAGCTGCAAGAGCTTTGCCAAAATATCATATCTGAATATAATTTTATTTCGAGATTTTGCTTTCATATTCTTTTCTTTTGAATGCATGGAATTTTAGGAATCTTCTTTTTCATATTGTTTAATTTGTGTTTCCAAATCCTTGATTCATCTTACTTGTAGACTATTGTGGCCTGTGCTGCTGGCCCAAGTGTGAACAGGATTACATGACTGCTCCAAGTGTGAACATGACATGACCTTGATATAGAGCCCAATTTTGAAATGAGATTTTTTTTAAAAATGAAATTTATTTTTAGTGACAGAAAATTAATCAAAATTCAATATCTACTATCACCTTATGTCTAAAATTTACAAAATCACCTCCAAGAAGTCCCACTCATCAAGGACTCACAAACAATACCATGAGCTTTCTTCAATTCCCCTACAATTTTTTGATTTGATTTTGTTAAATTTTCTTTGATAAATTTTTCCAATATTCAATTAACTCTTGCACCATAGGTCTAAACATTACAAAACCATCTCTGTACACCCCCACTTCTCAAATGCCTTTTCCAATGGTACCCAAGAGGGTGGGGGACGGGGGTGCACTTTGGTTTGGGAGAACTCAAATGTGCAAACAAAACAAACTACCTTCCAAGTAATAGATAGATGTGGCAGCATCATAAATTTTGGCAGAAAGTTGACATTTTGTCATTTTCTGCTACCCAGCATGTTTTGTATTGTTCCATGTGCTCATGCCTTCAAACTTGACATAAAGCACTCCAAGGCTTTTCGCTTTGTATTTGAATACGCCTCTAGCAGGCCTTCTTCCCCTATACTTTACTTGCAACTCTCAGCTGCAGTGCACATTCATAGTCTAGGACTTGAATGTGTGCATGCATGCAAGGGAGGGGTGAGATTCTGCTGGCAATCTGCCCAGTGGATGATATGATACGAAATGCTCATAAACCGGGCTGAAGATATTAGAAACTATCCATGATGCTTGCTTGGAAGATGAAGTGGGTCATAAGGATCTGCTGTGTAGTTCAGAGACCATCAAACAGATCTGTACAAAATTCAATTTCTTCTCCTCCAGTTTTGCTCCTCACATTCTCTACCATATGACAACTACCCAACAGAAGGAAAAGGAGGAGAACAAGGAGGAGGAGGAGGAGGATGCCATGGTCTCTTGAGACCCAAAGGTGCTTGATCAATGTCTACTCTTTACACTTCACCTTCGACTGTCATTTCCACCTCAGAGGATTTGGGCAAATTTTTTAAGAGATAGTAAAAACCCATTCTGAAGAAATTTTGAATGATTTTGCATCACTGTTCTGAAGGAGAGTGACTGGATATCCAGGAAGAAGAAAATCAATAAGTGGGGAAGCAGAGAAGTAGGCTTGGATCGAAGCAGGAGTGGACTGGAGATGGTGATGGTAACAATGAAGATGGTGTAGCATGGTCTGCTGGCCTGCCTCTCTGTTTTCTCCATTTTCATCTGCATCTTGCCGCACTTCTGTCTGTGCACACCGTCTCTGTTGCTTTTTACTGTGAAATAAGCATGACCCAAGAAGTAAAAACAACTTCACACAAGACATCTACTTCAGGAATTCCAGGAAGAGTTTTTCTGTGTTGTGTATTTCTTTCTCAGCCATGGTGTGAGCTGAAAACTCGACAAGAAGAATTGAAGTTCCATGAGCTGGAGGGCAGAGGCTGGAGCAATGGCAATGAAGCAGAGCTCAAATTTGAGTCTGAACTCGAATTCAGTATATTACTTGGTCTCCATATCAACTCCTGTTCTGTGCATCTTTCATCACTGTAATGAATTGTGAAGAGCTTTTGCTGAGGGTTGGTATTTTTCTGTGAACCTATGAGGACATGGCCATGGTCCAGAAAACCATCCAAGCTGGACTTCACCATTGACCCTGAGGGAGCTGCAGTTTCTGTGCCAGAAACTAAGGCCCTAGACCATGCTAACCTTGTTTTTATCAGCCTTTCAGGCTCAATGAAGTGGGGTGGGGATACATATACACCTAAATCTTGGTGCTTACAGGGGTCTTCAAACAGTGGAACTATTTGAAATCTAAGAGTGATGGAGGGTAGCACAGCTAATGAGGACGGTGGTGAATGCACTGCAATCACAGATGCCACTTTTTGTTCATGAGATAGATGTTTGCATTGGCAGAGGGCCATCTTCTCACATGGAATATGCATTGAACTTCTTGTGATCTCAGAGGAGCTTCACAAATGATATGAAGTTTAAAGAATTGAAGGAACTGTCATCCAAATGACCAAATTTCTGCAACAGATTTGTAGGTGGCAGGGATCAGAGGTGGGTACTCCAGATACTTAAATCAAGGTAGTTTTGCATGCTATTGTTATGCTTCAGGGGTTCCTTTGACTATTTTACCATTAACAAAAGAAAATGCAGCTCCTCTAAAGAATTTTTTTGGGGAAATTGCTTTCTTTAGAAAATAAATCAATATGGTAGTTAGTAGTTACTTCTCATTAACCCTGTCTGTATATGCATTAAGGTCTCTTTCCATAGGTACACACAATGTGCTGTGATCACAACAACCTAATGCAAAGTCACTACATAAGGCGTTGTTTCTTTCTGGGTGAACGTGTGCTTTCCATTGAAGGGTTGTAACTGTGTTGAAAATATGCAATTAATCAATGTTAAGCATGTTGGAACATGTCCACATGAGAAAAAAAGGTGGACGGGTTTTTTGTGACGAGTCACAGCTTGAACTCACAGGTTTCATTGCTCCTACCAATCACTGTTTGATCAGTAGTCTAGTTGCGAGGTGTTTGTGAAATTGCGAGCAGATGTGGAGCTAAAAAAATAATGAAAAGTTGTGATCATAACATAGTGACCTAATGAGAAGATGTCCTTACTCTACTCATATGCAGAGGGTGTCAAAAAGGCTTGTGTGTAGGTGTGAAAAAAATAATGTTTTGGCCGAAGAAATTGCTGGGTTTGGTGGTTTGAATCATTATTTTCAGTTAAATTCTATGAAATACCGATTAAATGTGTCATATGATTTGTTAGGCTTGTGAGAATTGCAGAGGAGCAATGGAAATGAATTAAGGAAAAGTCCGTATTTTTTATGTTAAAAAGAAAAAAAGTTATGTGTAAGCAAGAAGATTTTTTTTCAAGCAAATGGGATTGTTGGATTTGATGGTTTGAATTTGTGTTCTTTGGTACCTCTGTACTTAACCCTCTATTTACAGTTAAATGTGTACCTGGTAGCTATTTGTAGACAAGGTTCTTGACCATTAAGTCACCCGTGCACTTTGTTTGCATTTTGATGATGAAGATGGGTGTCTCTGCAAGCAGAATTTGAGCCCCTTGTTTCCAAAGTTTGTAGTCAAACAAATCTATGTACCGTGATGGGCTGGGTATCATATTATTGTAGTACCTTTTCAGGCTTGACACTTAGGTGATCAATAAAATAAATAAATAAATAAATAAATGTAAATGTAAATATAAATATATATTCATTCCAAATCCGCTTTGACAGTAAATTTTTTAAAATGAAATTTCAACAATAAATATTGTTAACTACTTTGACATGTTTTCTTGAATTTGAGCCTTTAACATAATGAGACTTTTAACACCATTTTTTTATTGCTTAATTTTGCAAAATGAGAAGACATAATGTTCAATCAAATTATAGGATAGAGAAATTTTGTCAATTATTTTAAGATAGCTCTTTTGCAATCGCTTGACTTGAAGTTAGGAGCTCCTTGGTTCTTACCAATTTTTGTATTTTGCTCTGGCTCATAATTTTCTTAAATTTCAACATTTCAAGCAAATAATTTCTAAGAAAATAAAATTTCCAATTTTTTTTTTTTTTTTGGCTGAACCTGAAAATGTGCTATGAAATTTGGATACCTTGTTTTTGCAGGTGTTGGTTTTCTTCAAAAACTTTGCAAATTTCTGATTGTGGGTTATTGAAGATTTTCTAAAATAAAACTACCTAATAGGTACCCACTTGGTTGGACATAGATGTGTTTGCCCACATCTTTTCCTCCCCCCCCAAAAAAAGATAAGGGACTCCACATTCCAATATAACCAATGTTTAGGGTTTTGTGCACATCAAGGGACACCCAAATTGTAGGCTTATTTGTTCACATTAATAATGGACACATGTCACCCGGAGCAATCCTCCTACTTATTAACACACCTATGTTGCACCTACTTTACTGAAATTCAAAAATTAGACTTAATATGGACAATTTAGGGTTTGTAAGGTCATGGTACTTGAAAGGTAGTCCATCCGCAAAATGTAACTAGTTGATGCCATATCATATATATAGAGGACAAATTAGAGTTTGCAAGGACAAGAAGAGACTTGAGAACATGGTCCATGTACAAAATGTAGTGAGTTGATGCCTATTGCATAGAGGACATTTATTTTGAGGTATAGTGTGTTGTTCAAAGATTTTAGATGTAGAAGTAGCTTCACAAACATCCTTGCTGATCTAACGGAAAGGATTGTTTGGTTATGCAATAATTTCATCTTTGCAAATTTTGTTAGAAGGTTTATGGAGTTAAACCTACGTAGCAAAGTAGTTACATGTAGTTAATTTTATTATTTAGATTAGTTAGTCGTGTTAGTGAATATTTTATGTCATTTTACTTTATTAAATTCGTTTCAAACATTGGACAAACTAAAGTTGTATTTTATTAAAGTTTAGTATTTTTGGAAGTCTTGTTGTTGCATGCTTTTTAGTGTGCATATCTTAGGTTGAACAATTTGCTATATGTTAGAAAGCATGTTTAAAAGGTGTTGTAGAAACTTTAGCATGATAAAGTATTCTATTAAATGTTTTTGTTAGCATCATTAATTATGGCCCAAGGATATATGAGCGTGGCAAAGAGCTCCAAATTTGAAGAACAATCCAACTATAACATTTCAAAATTTTGGGTTTCCAAGTTGTTATAAAAAGAGGAGTTCATAAATATAATTGAACCTTTTGTTGACAAAACCATCGTGTTAAGAGATGGAGAGTTTCAAGTTAATTTTGAAGGAAGAATTTTTTTGGGGCAATCATTAACTTGTTCATTAAACATGAAATAGTGCCTCACATTGTTGACATCATTGATCCAACAATAATGTGAAAAACGATCAAAAGCCTCTTTGAGCAAAAAAAGTAATGGTCAACATTTGGTGTTAAAAACAAAACTTACCAACCTTTGATTGGAAAAGGGAGTTTCAATTGTTGAATATTTCAAACAATTGAAAGACCTTATCAATCAATTGGTAAACATCGAAAAACAAATATGACACAAAATCTATCTTATTTTGTCCTCCACCTCCCAAGGGATGTTTTTGTGGATCTTATGTAGGAAAATTCTGTTTGAGAACAAGTCATCTCTTGCAAAAAAAAAATCAAAACACATTATTTTATTTTCATTTGATATGCATATTTGAGGCATAACCCTCTCATGATTATTAGATTAGACATATGGAAGTTGAAGGTTTAAAAGGTCTCTTGCTTTGACAACAATTTCTTGATCTTGTGATTCACATCAATGAGTTGAGGACAACCATAATACACAAAAATTAAACCTCTTTACCATAAGTAGAATCGCCCAACAACTTAGTCTATGACATGTACTACTAGTTTAGATGAGATCTAACTTTCACAAGATTTTAAATATTCTTGCACATGTTTATAATGCAATTAGCCACTTCTTGAAATTTAAATAAATATTCACTACACATGAACAAGGTGGAAAGAGCTTAAAAGCCCACAAGTTTTCAGTTTTACAATGAAAAAATGAGGATGCCATTAGAAAGTTTAAGAGACTAATGTTAGTGGTTATCAATAAAAACATAACCAAAAAACCAAAAAAGGTGATTATGTGAAGTTCATTTGAATAAAAAATGATGATGATCACTAAAAGTAGGAGCTTTGCATTCCTTGATGTGCTGCTTGTTGTTCTATCCTTGCACATAGAAACCCCTTGAAAAAAGAAACAAAATACACAACAACAAGACCATAAGGTGATGAGACACACATGACCAAAAGAAGGTGATTAAGTGAAGTTCACATGAATAAAAAAAGACTATGATGACCAAGAATAAGAGCTTTGTGCTCCTTGATGCACTCCTTGCTATTCCATCCTTACACATTAAAACCCCACAAAGGGAGAATCAAGATGCACAATGACAAGACTCGAAAAAGGTGACAACATACACATGCATGACAAAAAGAAAGCCATGAAGTAAAATTCAATTAGAAACATGTCAAGGACAACAATGAGCTTGAACATGCTCCTTCTCTACATGATAATTGAAATGACACAACAATTTGAAAAGAAAAAGAAGACGAGCTTTGCAATGAGTCGCATGTGTTCCAATCCAAAATGTAATTTGTTGTTGCAACAACAATAGTAGTAGTAGCAACATTGGTTCTTCTCTATCATCACCCCCACCTTCAATCACCTTAAACCTTAAATGTTAAAAAAAAATTAAACCCTAAAAGCCAATTGACCAAAACAAGTATAAACCTTGAAAATCAAATGACCAAAACAATTATAAACCTTAAAAGCTAATGACCAAGACAATGGTCTTTAGGATATGTAAATTAAACTTATTAATCCTAATATTAGTTATTTACTAACTTATTACCAATTGAACCTACTAACAACTCATACCTAAAATCATAAATCCATATGTTATATATATTTCTAATATGGGGGATTTGCACATACCCTATTTTAATTATATTATAGTTTTACTCAACAACTAATATATTACATCTTATATTTTTATTCACGTATGTTCATTTGTTTTTTTTGGAGGAATGTCCTTGGGAAGGTGTCTAACCATGGGTTAATCAAAGTTACATTATAGGCAAGATGAAACATCTAACCACAACTAGATTTACAAATTCTAACCCCGGGTTATAGAAAGCACAAGAAAGCACATCTCATTATTCTCAAATGCACTAAATAAAACGTTAAACGAGAATTTGTGCCTAGGTTAGATAAAATCCCACAAATGCTTTGCTTGACAATATGCATACCGAGCACACACCCATTTTATTCACACACCCATTTATTGATGATAATGAAGGTTCGCACTCCACATGTAAGGTTTCCACCAGTGTTGGTCTGGTATGTAGGGTCAGAGTGGGTATCAACAGTGGTATGAACACTGGTATCAAATATACCAGACCAATCTGGTATGACCTAAGTGTGGCACCAGCTTAATAATACCAGTACCAGCTGGTATCAAATTAAGTTGATACCCACCAGAGCAACACTGGCTCACACTTATACCCATTAACCAAGTTATAGTAAACTCAAGCTTGGCAAGCAGCTGGTATCAAATTAAGTTGATACCCACCGGAGCAACACTGGCTTACACTTTTGGGGATGTAGTTAAAGTGGCGATCACCCAGAAAATAATTTAGCCAAAATGATTTAGCCAAAACATGGTTACATAATAGATATGAAAATATAGAAAAAAAACACAGAATCTATATTCTTGGCTATACTTACTGGAAGTTATCAAAAGACTCTGGTGATTTGGAATTTTTTTTTCACCCCCCCTTCAAAATCTGGTAAAATTTGGGTCATTTTTTTTCTCATGAAAAATAATCCTTTGTACAAGTCGAGAGAATTGAGATCATTATTTTCAGGTCAAAATTTGACAAAAAAATTCAGGAGGAAAAGAAACCCATGTGATCACAACCGAGGATTAACCAGAGGTTAACTAGCAGTTAACTGGAGTTTATGAGTTTCATTTATGTACGGAATTGGAACGAGGTGGGTACACGAATAGTTTGTTAATAGACAAAAAGTGTTGTTTGTTGTTGTCGGAAAGTAAGTTCTCGAGAAAGGCACCATACTTAGGGGCACATTGCTTACCCATCAAGCAATTTGTTCTCCTTTAGTGTTGGGGGGGGGGGGGGGG
>Ga0209208_10004173_pt1 | contig 20585 bp, 12 predicted proteins | sample S1TSphfallax_3_FD_187694 | JGI IMG/M metagenome (GOLD analysis project Ga0209208, IMG submission 187694) | Host-associated microbial communities from peat moss isolated from Minnesota, USA - S1T2_Fd - Sphagnum fallax MG (SPAdes) (version 2) | ecosystem: Host-associated > Plants > Peat moss >...
AACATAGATATGGAACTCAACTACATAAGGAAAGTTCTTTACTCTGGGGCCCATCACCACAAAGGAAAGTCTGCAACACTCTCTAACGCCTCTTTTTGACCTGTCCTCGTGCTCTGTGCTCATAATCGAAGTAGGACTTTGTCAAATTTCCTCAATGCGTTCACCAGAGGATCCATCATCGGTAGTTGCTTTGCTCAAACATCACAAAATTGGTGAAGAGTTTGACCAACTCCCCAAACCCACTTGGCAGTGCTTTTTTAGGGAAACAATTAATCAATTTTTTCTCACAAAAACAAATTGGTAAGATTTTTTGTTTTCATAGTGTGAGTTTGATTAATTTTGCTAATTTTTTGGGAAAAACTCGCCAAATTACTGATATAACCAAAATGAAGGAAAAAAAAACACTGTCCATTGAGCATTAGTCTTCATACCTTCTTTGTGTAATATTGATAATAAGTACTGTACTAGCCTGATATATTTGGCAGTAATGAATTATTAGAAAAAAAAGTTCAATGATTTTCCCCCAAAAAAAGGTTTATTGGCAAAAATCTTGGAAATACCTTTTTAATATTTTATTTGGAAATAAAGTAGATTGGTTGACAAATGATTGTCCAATAATACTTTTTTTTTGTTTAAATAATTTTCTTCAATTCTGCCGATTTTTTTGGAAAATATAATTAAATATTTGGCAAAAAAAAGTGACAGCTCTGCGAGGCTAGATAAGAATATGGGAGAGAGCCCATCTTCAAATAACTTTTCTGACATGATTTTTGTTCAATTCATGAATATCATTTTTTGGGGGTTTAAATTTGCAGTTTTTTTCATAATTATTTCTCAAATTTTTTTCTTTTTATGTAATAATTAAAAATATGATAGACTATAAATTTAGCATTTAAGAAATAAAATTTATGTAAATGGTTCCCGTGGAGCAACACAGATCCCTAGTTTTACTTTAAAATTATTTATTTTTGGGGAAAGGAGAACATCATCTCAGAGTTTTCCAGTCTTATGCTGAATTTTAATTTTTTTGTACATGAGGTGAATACTCCTCAATGTAGAAGTATTTCTGCTGAGTATACAATAGTGCTGTAGAGATATTTCTGATGAGTATAAAGTACAACTGGACATATATTTCTATTTAAGTATACAATAGATATTGAGAGGTATTTCTGTTGAATATAAAATAGATCTGGACATGTATTTCTATTGAGTATACAATAGATATTGAGAGGTATTTCTGTGAATATAAAATTTATCTGTAGATGTATTTCTCATAGCTTATAGAATAGATATGTGGAGGTATTTTTTTTATGATCTTATATACAGTAGTTATGTATCAGTATTTCTGATGAGTGTATAGTATATATGTTGTAGATCAGGATTGAGCTTGGGGAGCCGAGGGTTTCCATCCCTTTAATACGTAGGCCTATTGGTTTTAATTTTGTGTTTTTTGGTGTGAGGAAAGGTCCTTCAAAATAATTTGGAACTTTGTTTTTCCCCCAATGAAAAAACACGAAGAAGAAGTTGTTGCAAATTGAAGAATCTCAGAATCTAGCTTATGCACAAAATCGCAGTATCTAGCTACCACGAAATTAGAATCGCAGAATCTAGCTACCCAGAATTGCAGAATTGCAGAATCTACATTACCTGAATCACATAATCTAGCTTCCTAGAATCGCAGGATCTACCTTTCCCAGAATCGCATAATCTACGTTCCCAGAGTCGCAGAATCTAGCCGCTCAGAATCGCGGAATCTAGCCACCGGAGACTCGTAGAATCTAGGAGAATCTTCCTTCATATTCTTCGTAGGACACCGAGAAAAAAAAAAGGCCGAATTCTTCCTATCTGCTTCTTCGGAAATTACGCGAGAATCGTAGAACCTAGGAGAATCTTCCTCAGATTCTTCGTAGGATCCGGAGCAGCAGGGCAGAAAAGACTTTCTTGCTCAGATTCTTCTTCGTAGGAGCCGCAGGGAAAAATAATACTTTATCTTCTTTGGAAATTTGAGGAAATTGACATATTAATCGATTCCTCCGAATTCGTGCAACAGAGGATTTCCCACAAAAAAATTAAAGAAGAAAGTTCTAGTGATGATGATCCCCAGAAGAGGAGATCAATTGTGCAGCTTTGGAGTGATCTCGAAATTCGCAGTTTTGTGCACCAGAGTACGAGCATCATGACGATGATGATGATCTGGTGGTGCAGGTGGTGATGATGTTGTGCTAGAACTTAGAAAGCTTCATGAGCGGAGAAGATTTGAAGATGGAGGAGGAAGTTCAAGTAGATCCTGCTCCTACCAGTGATGATCATCGTACTCTAGTAGGAGGAAGTGTGGAACACTGTGATCATCCGCGTACTCGTCTCCTCCAGATTTCTCAACGCGGATTTAGTCTGCACAATATCAATCCTGTGGAAGTTTTCAAGCTTCTGGGCAAGTATGTCCCTGCACAGTACAAGAACGTCGACGGCTGCATAAGAGAATTGGTTTGTACTTTGCCCAGCGGCGCGAGAACAGCTGCAGATGGAGCTAGATCATCAGGAAGCAGCAGCAGATCATCGCAAGGACTCGCACTGATGCAAGAAGAAGAAGAAGAAGACGAAGAAGATCACGAATTTCATGACAGAGATGCCGGTGCAGCAGGCAATACTAGATTTGATGAAGAAGCTGCAATATCAGAGCAGAAGATTGAAGAGCCTCTTCTTCCAGGAGCTGCAGCTGGCAATAGATTGTTGCAGCAGGATGTTGCTGCAGCAGATGATCATAGCTACAGTAGTCGAACCCTAGTGCAACAAGCAGGATTTGCAGGAAGACGTCGTCGAGGATTCGAGACTCTAAGATCTTCGGGAAGTGGATTACGTGAAGTTTTGGATTGGCAAGAAGAACAGGGTGCAAATGTCGATGATGCTCATGGCCATGAGGTGCAGAGTGATACTGGTTTGATAGAAACAGCGTTGAAGATGGCGGCGGAAGATGAGGAGAATGAGGAGTCCGAGCAGAAGGAGCAGGGGGATCAGGAGAACGAGAAGGGGCGGTTGCAGCACATGAGAAGCTCGTGTAGGAGCAATATTGAGAGCATGAATTCCACGACGATGGAGGTCGACGTGTTTAGGGGAAAGGTGAACCAGGTGGAGACGCATGTGGATGGGCTCCGGAAGAGGCTGGAGAGAGCGGAGAAGATGGTCGCAGACTTGAGGAGGCAAAGCTCGGCAGATGAGGACGAGGAGAGTAGACGTGAGGAGCTGCGTGACGTTTGTGCGCAGAAAGAGGAAGAGAAGAGGAATCTCCAAGGACTGGTGAATGGATTGCAGGAGCTTTGCATGAACCATGAGAAGAGCATCAACGGGCTTCGTCAGGCGCTCAAGAACAAGCTGCTGCTGCTGCCGGAGGATCAGCTGGGTGAGACCTGCAGCGCCATGTCGCGGAACCATGAGCTTCACAGGGAGCTATACAGGTTGAGCGGCGTGGAGGTGGGTCTGCGGAGGGAGCTAGAGTCTGCAAAGCGAGAAATCGCACTGTTGCGATGCGAGAATCAGAGTCTAATCGCCAGGCTTCGTGCAGGTCATGAAAGAGAAGCTGCGAGAGCTTGCGCCAAGAGACTAGACCAAGAACTGCGTGCTCAGCTTCGCCGCAGCCAGGCTCAGGTGACGGCGTTGCAAGAGAAGTACGACTTGCTTGCTAGCAGATTACGCCTTGCCATGCGACACAGGCCGAGGAGCAGCAGGAAGGAACTGCTGATGCAGGAGGACAACAAAACCCTGAGATTGGAGCTTGCTAGAACACGAAGAAGTTTGCAGATCGGAGAGATTCTGCTGCTACAAAGTGTGCCAACAGCAGCAATCAAGAGGAGAAAGGATCAAAGCAGCAGCTGCTGGGACCTGTTGGTGTTGCAGGAGGACGACCCTAGACGTGAGCACTGCAACAACAATGACAACATGACTGCTCTGGACTTGCCAGGAACAACAGCAACTCATTTAGCAACTGCTTCCTCCAACAACTGCGAGGAGTCCATGATGCTGCTTCAGGAGTATGCACTAACATTGGAAGAGGATCTGCGACAATCTCAAGCACACTGCACTTTGTTGCTTCAGGAGCAAGAGGAATTGAGACTGGAGAGGTATGAGCTTGTGTGCTCGCTTGCGGATTCTTACCTCCGATTGTCAGAGCTCGAGAAAGAGCTGAACTCGAGAGTGGAGCTGATGAAGGAGCTGGAGGTAGACTTGGACAGAAGCACACTCCAGATTCAGCAAAACAGGAAAGAGCTTTCTCTTGTCACAAGAGAGAGAGACGAGTTGCGCAAGGAAGGGGAGATCATGGGTCGGGAAGCATTGCACATGAGCTTGGAGGTTGAGCTCTTGAGACGTCGACTTAGGCAACTCGATGAAGAATTGCTGCTCAAAGATGGTCAGATCTCCATTCTTCGAAGCAGTTGGGAACATCATGATGATGTTAATGATGATGCAGGTCAGGAGTGAGGAGCCAAGGAAGAAGATCTATGCTGATGATGATGATCGGAGCTTGTTGAAGACAACCCAGGGACCTCAGATTGTGTTGCAGCAGCAACTTGAAACATGAAGAAATTGTTGCTCAAAGATGGTCAGATCTCCATTCTTAGAAGCAAATTGGGAACATCACGATGATGAGGAGGACCGGAGCTTGTCGAAGAAAACTCAGGGACAGATTGTGTTGCAACAGCTTGAAATCTGAAGAAATTATTGCTCAAAGATGGTCAGAATTCTGTCCTCCAAATCAAATTCAGACAAGTCCTGATTTGCCAAGAATTACTATTCATCAAGACATAGTGCCTTGGAGGCAAGCTCTCACAAAACTTTCTTTCTTCCCTCACAGAATTTCTTTCTAGGAGGAAGAAGAAGATGAAGTTGCAGGTTGCACATTTCATAACCATGAGCAAGAAAGAAATTGGTTGTGCAAAAAGCTTGCTTCAAACACAGGATTCTGTCCTCTGCAAACCCTAGAAGTTCTGATTGTTGAGAAGTGGCAGTTTTTGAGTTTCTTGAGTCTGCAATTTGAGCTTCTTTGCAAGTAGTGGTTTTGCTAAAGAGATTTTTTGTCTGATGGTTCTTGTAGGGTAATATGCTTGAGTGGAGCAGCATTGCACGGGGACAAAAGTGGCGGGCATAAGATTTTGGATGCTTTGGCAATGGAAGGTGGTGTCCTCTACAACTGAACTAAATTTCTCTCAGAGAAATATAAGCTCTCTGGGAATTTGGACTGGAATGGAGAAATACCCAGGAAGAAATTAGTTGGAACTTTTTTTGGTGTCAACAACTTCTCAGGTCACTGTTAGAGTTGCTGTGAAGAATTATCTTTTGTTACACCCCAAGAAGGAAGATCTTCAAGGACTCCTCAGGGTGCTACTTGGCAGATGAGTTTGGAATTCTTTGGCAAGGCTTGCTTGGGAGATGATCATCCCTGAGCATTTTGCAGCTCATGAAACCACCTTGCACCAGCCAGTCTACTACTCATCTCCATAGAATTGGTTGAGCTACCACAATCTCTTCAAGTTTCAACAAGTTTTGACATTGAATCTTTTTAAAGAAATTTTAGGTTTTGCAACAAAATTTGGTTGTACCTACCCAATTGAAAAACTATTCAAGGAAGAATTTTTCAGAATGTCTTCAATTCAATGAGATATGCAGAGTATTATTGACTGGTAATTTGGTCACTCTCCAAAGTGTTGAAGCCTTGATAGGTATGTTGCTGGATGCTTCCTTGCTCTGAGCCACTACAATCCTTGAATCAATCCTTGTCAACCATTGCTTGCGCACATCTCCTTACAGCACATGAAGTTTGTCTTCTTGGTTGTGTTCCAAGTTCAAACCTTTGAACTCTTTCATCAGCAAATTCCATCAAGAATTGGACATAATCATGCTACTTTGAGATTCATATGTTGATCATTTTTTTTTGAGTTCAAATTCTTTGAAAGGACTGTTGTTCTTTCCTGAGGCATTTTAAGGCATGCCCAAATGGTGCTTTCTTTAGATCCAGTCTGATTTCTGGGGGATAGTTGGAATGCCAGGAGAAAGCCAAAGACTCTGAATTGTCAAGAGAATTAGGAATTGTGGGGAATTGGAATTGCAAAACCATTTCTAGTTTTGAACAAAATGGGTACATTAGATGAACACAAATACTGACTTATAAAATCTAATGAAAGCTTACATTTGGTTCATAACCTATGCAAGAGAACTAGATGCCCTCTCACACTTCAATGCCTTCACAGGTGACAAGCTTCCTTCAAAACTTGCCATTTATTTAGTTATTGATTTTACAGTTTTATCAAATTCTCATCAATCACCATATTGAAACAATTTATGAAACTTAGCTTTAACAAATTTAACATGATCATGGAAATTTAATACAAGATATAATACTAACTTTCCAAACCATCTTGCTACTAAAGAATTTGACTTTGTGATTTTCGCCTTCCTTGACATCGTGATGGTTTGCAATTCTAGTTTCTACTTTCACACAAGCTTTTGCCAACTTTTGCCTTTTGCATTTTTCATTGATTTCAAGATTGGAATTGGAATGAAATCTTAATTATTCTAAGGATTCATGATCCTTTCAATGCCTTTGATGCTTTCCTTATGAATTTTTATCTTTTTAAAAAACAATTATTGTAGGAACTTTAAAAGAAAATTTAAATTTAAATTGGAAATGAACTTTGAGATAGTTTCCAAATGGGAGACCTATTTTTCAATATTATGCATATACCAAATAAAATATTTTTTGAATTTCATAAAAACATCTCTTACATCAATTTAAATGGAGTCTAATTTTTATGGTCAACATATTATGAAATTTGTAATTATGAAGGTCACACCTCAATTAACCATTCAATCTTTCTAATACATTCATCCATGTAAGCCTTTAAACATATGAGCTATTTATGTACAAACAAAGTGATTGATCGAATGAAAATAGTTTAAAATCATATGTATTCAAAACATGAACACAATTTGAAGCAAAAGGAATAGTATGTCTATGAAATGGATTAAACCTACAAAAGGACTTAAATGCAATGCAATTGACCAATTCTAATTTCTAACCTATATTAAGCATTTGTTGGAAAATATTGGTTATGGTTGTTACTTATTGTTCAAACGTAGATTACTATGAACAACATTTCAATTATTCCATGTCTAGTGGGTTTGGTTTATTTTAGTGTTGGTTTGATATATAAGTTTAAAATTGGTATCAATATTAACATTGAAAACCAAACCAATTTGGTCCTTTTGTCTTTAGGCAATACTTGACAAGTTGATTCTTATATAACTTTTGGAGAAACAAAAGATAAACCATATTTGTGTGAGTTTCTCTAGATACTGATATTAAGGAGCCATCCTCCTTGTTCCCCTTGTGTGAATCCTACCTAGGGTTGTTTTTGAAAATCCTAAACCCTAATAACCTCACCATCATCTCTTTTTTTTCACTATTGCTTGCCAAGTTGCTTAACCTAGGACTAGCCATCACATGCATCAAAAGAAAAAATAACATGCATGGACCTTGTTAGACCTTATTCCTTTTTGGCGACCCTCTTCCTTTCTTATGTATGTGATGACTTTTGAGTATATTTGATTTTATTGCCATGCACTTTACATTAATTGCTTAGGTGTTGCTTGTCACATACTTTCTTTTATATAATATACATGACATGAAATGATGCAATATAATTCAAAACCTTCATGCAATTTTTTCAACTCCATTATGCATTATGTATACCAATGTGGTATAACTTTAATAATATATATATTCTTACCATTATTTCATCAATTCATTTTACATCTATATAGATCATATTCTAGTAGAAGATTTATAATTATCCCCTATTACTAATTCCCATGGGTATTGAATTTGTGTAAACATCTATATATTATGACCAAATTGGTTTTTTAAAACTTGATATTAGGTCAACATTGGTTTATTCCAAGGAATGTTTGTGGAGTCTCATCTTTTGTGGTGTCATATTTACAACCATTATAAGAATATGAGGTGTGGTTGACACCAAGTTGTTTCATTATGTTTTCAATTTTGGATTTTTGCATTCCCAACTTCCCAACTCAATTTGATTTGTGTACATGTTTTTATGTGTGTAATTTTGTTAGTTTGGATAATGTTGGGTGCCAATTTAGTATTGCATGACACCTATGCAATTTTATTTTATTTTTCAAATAACAATAAACAATGTTAGACTCTTTAAACTAAAAGAAAACTATCCCAAAAACATGGAATGTATGACCACATGAATAAAGTGAAAGTTAATGAATGAAGTAGATTTAGTTACCCAAACTCTTTAAGGGATTCCAAAAGAGAATGAAAATAACTTCTTGGAATACATATTTCAAAATATGACCCTCATTTCTCTTCGTGTTCAACTTCTAACATTGTTGTAAGAACTTTAAATTTAACATTTTAAAAACATTTTTACAACATTGTGTTTTTTTCCTTGTTTTTATCTTTGTATTTCCAATTCTTTTATTTGGTGAAACAATTCTTAAAGAGGTGATGATGTTTGTGTTTTTTCCTAAGTTTGTGTGGTTGGAGTTCAATTTGGAATATGAGTTCCAACACTTCTTGGCTTATAAACACAAATGAAAGGATTGCTTAAGTATTGCATAATTTTTTAAGTTGATTGATTGATTCAATCACCAAATATGATAAATGGGCCATCATTCTAAAATGCACATAATTTGTTTGATTGTTTACCACTAGTACAAGGAACAATTTTTACCCATTTTGGCCTTGAAGCATGGTTTACATGATAGTTATCGAAGATTTCATGCAAACTAGATTAAAGGTTTCAATGTTGCAATGTATTGAAATTATTTTTCATATGGACCAATGGTTTATTCCACTTCAATCTTCAAAGTTCTCATTTGAATATTTGTTAAGTTACCACCAAGATTTCCATCAATAGTCATTTCACTCAAGTTCATGCCCAAAGCTACACCATGGCCGTTTCACCTTCCTATTCATCAAGGCCTCTATTGACCTCTCATGGTGCTCTCAGATAGTTGTGTGAGAAGGAGGTGATGTAACTTAGACTTTTCTTCAATCATTCCTTAATTTAATTGTGTGTTTTTTTTAGCCACTTTTACTTTGATAGATTGAAAAAATAAATATTAATGATAATAGACACCATGTTCACTCGGCACTTTCAAAAAGCTAAATTGAAGTCCAAGGTGTCATTTCTTTTTCACTGTTTTGTTTTTGTTTGCTTATTGTTCCATAGAAATGACAATAATTCAATGTGCATTGGACACAACAAAGAAAGCGGAAGCAAAGCTTAGAGGTTGGCCGCAACTAACATTGCTGGAAATAAACTTGTGAAGAATGATCAACAACTAAAACAATTGGCATTGCAAGAATCGAGTCGCACACACAAAACTCTATTTACAATTTTGGGAAAGGCAACCTAGAGACCACAAAGTTCGGTTTCCATTACATGCGCCATCTTTGATAAAGTAATTTGAAGTTAAAGAACTCAAGCTTAAAGAACAAACAACATGGTCGGAAAAAACGATGAAAGAACACAAATCAAGTTACTCACACCAATGGAAAGCATGCTAGAGCATGAATAGGAGGAAGGAGCGTTATAATCTTCTAATGGGAGTGGAAACAAAAACTTAGGTAGTTCATTTTACCTTCCCCTTTCCTTTTCTTTCTAGGCTTCATTTTCTTAATAAGCAATTGACTATAAATCAAGAAGTTTTGCAAGGAAAATAAACAAGAAAAGGCATGAGCAACACCCCCATAGCGCATTAGTAGCATTCTCGCACCATATAGGCCCAACCAACTTCATTTATCAAACACACTAAGCACAAGTGCAACTGTAAGATCGTAACCAATTTTCAAATATTTTCAACAAAGGCTTTTTGAAGAAATTACACTCACAACAATTCAAAGCTCATGGACTTGCCAGAAGCAAACATTCTAGGTGACATCAAAAGAAGGATGAATGACACATGTAGCAAACAACAAATTCACTTCACTTTCACAAAAGGTTAATCGCCATCTCCACATTCCTTGGTGAGGGGAGATATATGACATGTTAACCCACTACTTGGGGACATATTTGTGACAAACATGTAGTGCCCCCATAGGCTCCAAGACAATGGATGCCCTTCGGATGAAAAATAACACTTGGATGAAACTTGTGAAGTTTTCCATCTAGACCTGAACAACCCATGGTCCGCACACCTACTAGACGCATTCATGGACGGATGGAAATGGAACCCAAACCTCTTCAAAAATTCATGTATGTTCTTTAAAGGTCCATCCCAAACTCATCCATCAACACGACAAATGAACATGGATTTCACCACATCTAATATGAATGTGACCTTCCTTCAAGTTCCATATGAAGTTGTGTATCACGGATTTGAACTAAGCACACATTGCAAGGGTGGGGTTCGAACATGCAGTGGTGTACTAAGCAGTTGCTAGAAAAACCTAGTTGGCCACAAGGATGCGCCTAATCATAGTCCGTGGATAACATGTTAATAGACCAATTGAGCAACTTGGCTTTGATCATTCTCATTAATTTGTCAAAATTGGCTTATTATGGGAGGTGGTGGCCTATGAATATGCCTAGGTATTGGACTCCCTCACTCAAGGGAATCCACTTTAAACTTTCTTCTTCTCTCTAGGTGGTGTGCTTTGGGTGCAAGGAGGCCAAGATGGATGCAAATTTGTGTTCATTTATCCTTGCACCTAATGTAAGGGATAAGGGTTCGAGGACCATCAATTTGGCCCACTTGAGGTGGTTGTTGGATCCTTCAAAAAATAATGTGATATCGTCAGTCCAAAAGTTTAGCCACAAATCATAGTGCCTTCTGATAGAGCAAATTCGCATATGTTGTGGCACGAATGGTCCAACATATATCCAAATATGTCTTTTGCCAGGATGAAAAGGTAAGGCAAGAGGGTCCTTAGCAAACCAAAAATGAGAATGAAAAGTGTGTTTATTTATTTTGATGGAAAAGCTTACTCCTTCATAGAAGGTTACCACCCATTTTGTCCAAAGAAGGTTGAATCCAAGTCTCCTAAGGGCTTTGAAGAAGTAGCCCCAATTTATGTGGTCAAAAGCCTTTTCAAAATTGAGAAAAAAAAACATTAAATGTTGTTGGCTTTCTTTCACCCATTTGAAGGTGATTTGTGTGAAATAAACAATGTCTATAATATTTCAGCCTTTTACAAAGCTGATTTGGTTAGGTTTTACAATCACATGGAGGTGTGGTTGGAGGTGGCACACCATTACCTTGGTTACTATTTTGTATATTCTATTGAAAAGGGTGATGGGGTGTGAATTGCCGATGTGTGAATGGTCCCCAAATTTTGGAATGAGTATTATTTCTCCACGTTGCCTTGTTATAAAATGCCTCTGAAAACCTCAAGGAATCCAGGTGCCATGAAGGGTGTGATGTCTTGAAAACAATTCTTTAGTAGCATGTCTCCCCTTAAAAGCTTTCCCTTTTGGTAACGAAACAAAGGCCTATTGGACTTTGTACAATGTGAACGACCTTGGGAGATCTTGGTCCATCTTCATGCTGACTATGCATGAAACATCTACCTAACATTCTTCTTGGGTGTTCAAGACCTTCGAGGTGGCTAGGTCTTTTTGGTAGAAAGTTTGATAAAATGTCATGACACATTTTTTTGTTCATCTTGAGTGTTCAACTTTTGGTCGTCGTCAATTAAGCTTTGCATGGAAGCTTTTTTTGCTTTGGCCTAATGAAATTAAAAAAGTGTGCACAAACAGATGTCGCCAAAATGAACCCATCTTGCTTCGGCCTCTTAAGATTACTCATCTAGGTCCTCCTTCATTCAATCTACTATGATCGTTTATGCAACAAAATATGTGTATCAAATGTTTTCATTGTGTGGGTTTGCTTGGAAAAAGGCTTCTAAAGGGGTGACTTTTTTAATTTGCCCCCTAAACACTTCGTGTTTGCAATTTCATTTTTCTTTGGTGATGCGCACATTGCATCCCACGATTTGTTTGATGGTCATCAAGAGGGTGATGGCTACCTTTTGACCCTTAAATTCAAAGAAGGCCTCCTACCATGCCTTCACTGTTTAATTTGGTGGTAAAGACCAATTTGAACATTGTGATGTCAAAGAAAACATTGGTTGGAGGTTTCATTAAGATGTCTAAATGAATCCATAAAAAGATCGGTGAATGATTTGAGAATTATTTCATTGAGGTTGCTAGTTTTATGGTGCAGTTTTTTTTATCAAGGTCAAATGAAATATAGAAACAATTGATGCGAGAAAAGGCCGCTTGGGTGCCTTTGTGCCCATTGTCAAAAGTGAATGTTTTTGAAATAATTTTGTGGAAGGAATCCAAATGCTTGACGTCCTTCACACTTAAGGTGATGGTGAGTTATTACCATGTATATATTTATTTGTGTCACATGCTCTTGTTGGTTTAAAAGTCCTTTGCCATGACTTGTTCTCTCATATTGAAATTGTTGGTTAGGATTTAATGGTATGTTGTTGGCATGCATTTAGCCAACTTGAGCCACATGTGCTTGCACTCCAAAGACATGAGTGTGGCATAGACATTAAAAATGCCTAAAGTTTCACTTTGGGTGAGTTGTAGTACGAGGAACTAGGCACGTTCTTCCCTCGACATGCCTTGGTCTTGGATTTGTAGAGTAAAGCTTGGGGCAACCAAGATGGTAGTGCCCACCGTTGTGAATTGTGTGGCTTCCATTCAAATTTTGGGGTTCCATAGGGCAATTCCTCCTTTATATTTAGGGTGAATACTAATTTCCAACATTTCGTGGTGTCAAGGTGGTGTTCTTATAAAAACAAGCTTTGTGGTGAATTAAGGGGGCATTTAAACTAAAATTTGAACCTTTTTAGTTTCACCTTCTTCCTATTCCAATCAAGGCCTCAAATGTTGAAGGATGTTAATCTGATTTGGTGTTTAGTCATCTAAAACTTATGGAAGGCGCTTGTTTGTTAATCAATCTCATGGCTAATGGGGGGCGGGGGGGATGGTTCTAATTCGTTTTGATTGTTTATGTTGAAGTTATCAATTAACCTCCTTTTGCACACTATTTGCGACAAAGCGTCCACATCTGTTGTTAATTCTCATATTGGGTCCCCTTTTCACTCTTACCAAACTGGTTCAAGAAAACATTATGCACAAGGGTTATGCAAGGGACCAAGTTATTTAAGGTGTCCAACTTGCACGTTTTAAGCAATGATAGTTGAACTAATTGGTTTTTCTTTGAAGTTCTACATTGGAGGCGAGGATTATGCATTCTTGGCCACTAGAATTTGGGTTTTCATACCATGTATGAGCCCGCTTGATGTTTGCCCAATTTGTGAACTTTGATGAATCTTTGAAAAATCTAACTTCTAAGGTTATGTCGAGTCTTTGAAGAATCTAACATTGGGAGTTGTGGTCACGGTCTTCAAATGAAGTTCACATATCCCTTGAAGCAAGCCTTGAGTAGCAAGCATGGGAGATCGTTTAGTATTCATGAAAACCACCCAATGTGAATCCATGTCCTTGATGAAGATTAGTTAAATGTGTGCCCTTAGCTTCATTGTAGGTGGGAGGTTGGTGTTATCCTTTCGCATGAATCCAAATGTATAAAAAAAGGTTGGGGAGGCTTTGTCACTTCCAATGTCCATTTGGATTTCCTCGTAAGTTTGTTGTTTTCTCATTTGCCTTGTGATACAACTCAATTTGTTGTTTGTTCCACGGATTTTACACCTTGCATTTGCATTGTGGGGACCTTTGGGTGCCAAAGGGTGAATAATAACTTACCTTTGGGTGGGTTTGCAAGTTTCGTTTTGGTGGCTACGTTGAGTTGGGGTGTTCAAAATGTGTTGGTGCGTGATTTTTTGTTTGCTTGTGGGTTTGGCCAAGTGGTGGGTCATGTGTTGGCTCCATGAAAGATGCGTTGAGAACAAGCATAAGCATGTCCTTGGTCAATGGTGTCAATTTCACTTCAAGGTTGTTGGATGTGGGTTTGGTGTGATTCAAAGGAATGATGTTTGGGTCTTTTTTTGTCGAGCATTGAAAGGGGTTGAGGTCTTCAGGGCCTTTGTTATGTGATTGGGATTCACCCAAGCGAGGTGGGTTGCCTTTGTGGCGCTCTCCTTAAAGACCAATTGTGTTTATTTCTTGGACTTTGTTGGGTGGCCGTGAATGCCTAGGTGTTTTTTTTAATTGTGTATTGTTTTGGTGTTGAAGGGGATTTTAGTGTGTGCCAACTAGTGTTTGTTGGCTTGATTTGCCCAAATTCTCCTTTCGAATGTCAATTATGGTCGTGTGGGTTTTGTGTATTTGTGGTCTCCAAGTGTTTTGTTATTGGGACATGTGCACATTATGTGCCTAATTTGTTGGCATTTGTGCCATTGGTTGGGGAGGCCCAAGTATGTTATTTTGTGGAAGATGAATGTCTTGTTTGGATTATTCGAATCAACCAAGGAGATCTTGACGTATTTCGGGAGCCTTGAAATGTCTGAAATTTCTATGGCGACCATGGGGCCTATTGACCTTTTTGTATATGAATCCACGGGTTCAATTTTGAGTACCTTTCTTAAGTTATTTTCCATTGTTGTAAGGTCCTTCGTGTTGCCAAGTATATCCCTCATGTATGAGAATTGTACTTTGAATGTGTACAAGAAAAAATGAATTTCATTCCAAAGGTGCTTGGATTAAATGTCAACTTCCATTTTGAAAATTGGAAAGTGAAGTCTTTGAATTTGACCACCGTCAACTTTTAAGTTTCCAAGGCACCTCGTTCCTCACGGAAAATGACTTCAAAAACACCATGGGTGAGGAGCTTGACCTTTTGAAGGGAGGCATGGAGGTCCATCCGGATGCATTCATTGACATCCTTATTCATTGGGCATCCACTAATGGTGCGGTTAATCACTATGTGTTTAGTTTTCTCCATAGTCACTTCCACCAATGTTGCCATGAATTCCATGGTCCATGGAGGTGTGGCAACTAGGTCCAAGTCTATATTTTTCAATTTTTGTGTTCAGTCTAGGCCTTAACCTTGGTGCTTAACATGTGTTTTTGTTGTGGGTAGTGCCATTGCAAGTGTGCCCCTTTTGAGTGGGATCAAGGTGGTTTCGGGTGCACATGTTGTGTCCTCCCCACCCACTTTGTATTTTTTAATGTTTTACCTACCTACTACCCACTTACCTACCTACCCACCTATTACCTACCTTTGCACGCACCCACCCACCCGCCTATTTACCTACCTACTTAGCCAACCAATCAACCACCTATTTACTTACCTACCTACCTTTTATTTCCTATTTCCTATAACCTACCCACCTCCTACTTGTCATCCTACCACTTGCTACTTACCTCATAATTTTGTAATGATATGAAATAAACATTTGAAATAAAAAACTTAACCAAAATTGAACAACTTTTGATGTTATAGTCCATTGGTAAGGACTTGGTTTATCATTGTGAAGGTGAAGGGTTCAATTCCTAATATTTGCAAATATGTGCATTCCTAAAGGGCTAGGGTAAATAGCTTAAACTAAGGTAGTTACATAGGTAGGTTACATAAATCAAGTTAGGTAGGTTAAATTACTACCTATCCACCTATCTTTTTCGACCTACCTAAACATATTACCTACCTACCTACCTACCTATTAAAAACATTTGTTTAATAATAATCCAAAAAAAGGAAATTTTCAAATAGATTTTTCTTTGGGGAAAAGTTGTCCATTCTAGCACTACTTTGGGCCCCATCTTTTGAGCCATTGGTTCTTTTTCAAGAAGATTTATCCTTGGGAAAAAGTTGTCCATTTGGGCACTACTTTGGGCCCCATCTTTTGAGCCACATTGATTTGTAAAGTACAAAAATAAATGTGTGCAAACATTTGCATGATCTCAATGAAACCCATCCCATGGAGTCATTTTAAAAGCTATGTTTTGTCATTATGTGTGAATTGCATCTTAAATCACTTAAATTTGGGTTGATGAAGGTAGGTCAGTGTAAAATTGTATGTTGTTTTCAAAGTAGGTCGGTGATGTGTATGTTCTTCCAAAGATGTTTGCTTGAGGGGGGTCACTTTTGTTTGTATTGAAAAACAACATGAACAAAAAATGAGGTTCCACATATAGGTTGTCATGAGGAAATAATTATTCAACTACTTCTATAATAGGATTATGTTTATTCTCAAATTCAAATAATTTAACATAGGGTATGCATTAACTAAATTAGAAAAAATATAAAATATGTATAAAGACTTATAATAGGTATTAAGTGTTATTAGGTTCAATTAGGGTTCAACACCAATGTGATTTGGTATTGAAATGGTTGTTGATGCACTTTAAAAATCAATTTTGTACATTTAATGCATGATGTTTCAAGTTAGTCATGCATAATCATCTTATTTCTTTCATTGTTCCTTTCCATGCCTTCAATTAAAAGTAAATAATCAAATTTGGGCTCTACACTACTATGCATTACCAATGATAATTAACTAATCAATTGATGAAATAAATAAATTGATTCTTTGAAAATTAAATTTCATCTAAATGAAAATATTGGACAACATGGAATGCACCTTGAATTGAATTTAAATTAAATTCAATTGGATTTAGGGTCCAAGCAAGAGAAAGTGGACACAAAAAGTGAATGTCTTAGTTTTACCTTCCATTGTGCATATAAAACAAAAAAAAGTAGGTTCTAACAAATGGATTTTTTACTTTTTATTATAACCAACCTTCAAGAATATATATGATTTTTATATTTCCAAAAGTACAAGAATAAAAAAACTACAAATAGTGTTAATAACATAGTACAATGCATTGTACTTCATTTTTAACATTCTTTGCATTGTACTTATTTTTAACATTATTTGCACATTATGCAAGTTACATGAAAAATAAACTACAAGGGAAAACATGGTGAAAAATCCATTGCAAGGATTTGATATTTACCTATAGTTGTAAGCCAAATAGATTGTACATACTTTTTACCTTGGTAAAGCTATTGAAACAAAAATCTATAACTTTTAACCTTCCTTTAGGATATCAAAACAATTGGAACCTCTAGCTTTCTTCATTGGCATCTCTAGCCTCCCTTTGGCACCTCAAAAAAATTGTCATATCATTTCAACTTAAGAAAATACCCCAAAAATATCCCTAAAATTACATCATTTGTTAAAGGATTGAAGATGATTTTAGCTATGAAAAAAAACTCCATTGACAAAAGAAAATGGTAATAGAAATTGCACAAATCCATATTGAGGTGCATGAAAAAAAAAGCTTGCAAAAGAAGTTCAAATACTTGAAATCTATTTCTTAAATTGCCACAAATATGAAGGTCCAATTCAAGTACTCCCAAGTACTTTGTAAAAACATAATCATCTCAATTTAGATTTGGAAATCAATGTCAACAATAGTTAAGAAAGAATGCACCTAAAAATAATATATTATATTTTCCATAAAATCATCTACTTGTTATTCCTTTTATTTGAAGATCACCATATTTGGTTGCAATGTCTAGTTTTTGTGTATATATTTATAATGTTTTCACCGCTATATGTTATTATGATGTGTTATATGTATGCAAAACATGTTATGAATCTAAATTCAAAAATTTGATTCAAAAACTAAATTTAAAAACTAAACATAGGTTAAACCCAAAAGCTAAATGTAGATTAAACTTAAGTTAAACTTAACTAAACATGATTAAAGCTAGTTAAACATGATTAACCCTAACTAACCTAGGATAAACCTAAAGGTTAAACGAACCTACTAGTTAAATATAAATTAAACCTAAATTAAACCTATAAGCTAAATCTAAAATTAAACCTAAAGGCTAAACTTAGGCAAAACATAAAGGTAAATCTTAGGATAAACCTAATTTGATTAGGCCTAAACTAAACATAAAGGTTAAACCTATAATTTAAACTTATAATTCAACCTAAAGGTTAAACTTAGGTTTAATGTAATTAATCATGATTAAACCTAATTAATTGATTTAAAACCTTGGCTAAACTTAATGGCTAAATATAAGTTAAACCTAAGTTAACCAAGGCCAAGCCTAGGCAAAACCAAATTGAATGTACTAAATATCGATTCCAAAAAAAAAAAGGGCTCAATGGCATGATGTTGAATTAAGATTATTTTTGTGATTCATGTTCAAAATCACATTATTTAAAATCATTCTCAATTGGTTGATGATCATAAGTTATTTCGAACAATTAATTACATTTTTTAGGAATATTTTTGGGAAAATATTTAAATTATATATTATTATTTTCTTAATGATAATTATGAATATATGGCTTTTGAAAAAAAAATCATATAATTTTTTTTCAACTCCTTAATGTGTCTAAAAAGTTTTGTTACTTGGTCAAATATGGTTTTGAAATCAAATGACATGTTTTAGTCATTTAATCGTGAGCTTCATGAAATGACCTGGTCATGTAATTATAAGCATGGTTGCATGATTAAAACTTAATCATTGTTACAAACATGTTGAAGTCATGGATGTTGTTTTTTAACAAGTTGATTATGAGGGCTTGTATTTTAATCCAAAGTTGAGAACATCAACGCCTTGGGGATGCCCTCCATTTCATCATATCCACATGTTGAAAATTTCAAGAATAGCTTTATCACTAGAGGGTTGGTTCAATAACTTACCTAGGTTGTGAAGCTATTTCTACCATAGTTGTTGAATATGATGAGCAATTACTATTGGAGTTTCACAAGGTGTGGATGCCCCATAAGGTTGAAGACTATGTCAAATTTTCCTCACTTGTGGACTTTGAATATTTGTTTCAACATACCAACATAAATGCAAACACATACAAAGACATTGTGACAAGGGAGCTTGGTGGATTTCATCACTATATTGTTGATATGAAACTTGTAAATGCATTTTAACACGGTCTTAAATAAAAAAACAAAATTTTGCCACAATGGCATGTACCACATGGCCGATGTAATAGAGGAATTGGATGTTGAATTTATGGATGAAGTGGAATGTGAAGAATTTTTAGATGTCCCATGATTCATTTCATGAGGATGGCGTGACAATTGTGAATTTTTTAAAAAAAATTTGGTGGTTGGAATGTGGAGGTGTGTAAAGTTTATAACTTTTTGTTGCATAGTAATCAACCATATGACCTTCGTTATACATAAATGAGGTTGAGGATGATGAAATGACTTTTGAATTAGGGATATTGTGCAAAAATTCTTCCATGTTTCAAGATTGTGAAACCTTCACCTTGTTTCAATTTGAAGATGTGTTTATCTTCGAATATTTGGGGATATGATGTATATTGGGTGTTTTTAATGGTGGGAGTGAAAGTTTTTTTAGGATTATATGTGTCTCGGAACTTTGAAGGGAGTTGGGAAATTTGGGATTAAAGGTATGTCTATGTAAGATGGTTTGTTTAGCTTTGAAGGTTTGGGGTTTGGGTGATTTAAGGGTGTGTGTTGCAACCCTAGCCTTGGGCTCACGACCAAGGTAATGGCTTGTAAGAGTGCGAAACAAGAGGGAAACCTAGGAGGCACATCTTATACTCCCGGGAGTGTAGGAAAGTGTGAGAGAATGAACCCTCACACTCCCAAGTGAGCTCCCACTTTGGGAGTTAGAATCCTGATGGACTTCTGAATCTTCAAGGAGAGATTACAAGGGTCAAAACCCATTGAATTGAAGAGTTTTTTGTATCATTGAAAAGCTATTGAAACGTAAAGGTCTAAAATGGGCTCGCATGGCCCATTTGGACACTTCTAACACAAGTTATGGCCAAAAGAAAGGTTGGGAGTCAAATTGGCAATTTGACTCCCGACCACTAAAAGTCAAAAATCGACCCGATTTCCTTGCATGCAAGTGGCATGCTACATATCGTTGAAAAGATCTCGACAAGGGCTACAACTTTGCTTCAGACCTCATTTTAATCAAAGGTTTGCGCACAAAGTTATAAAGCCCCAAAGTCGCAGAAGTCCCAACTTTGGGAATTTCGGGACTCTTGTTTGGGAATCCTAGGACAAAATGTCATTTGGATGTGGGCCTCGTGGAGAGGCACAAAGTATACTATAAGGGGGAAGGTGGTGGCTTCCCCCATGTCTAGGCTGTGGTGAGTCTTGTGAATTTGAGTTCGCTCCACTAGAAGAAAAACATGTATTTTCGACTTGTCTTTGCAACTAAATTTTAGTCGCAAGAAACATTTTTCAACTAAAATCCCTTTAGTCGCCTAAGATAAGTCGCATGTGATAAATTAGTCGCAAATGACAAAGGGTATTGTATGAAAAAAAAGTCAACAAATACATTTCATCTTTTGACTTCATTGTATACGTATTGTCACATGCGATTAAGATGCAACTATTTTGGTCACAATTGAGGGCAAATGATGTGCTGCCACATGCCTTAATATTTGATTATTTATATTATTATTATTATTATTATTTTGAAATAATTTAGGACGTTCAATTCAAATACTTTGATGATATTATATTATGACACGTGGCATTAAATTTTTAAATAAAAATAAAAATATTAAATTGGTAGGTACCTAGGTAGGTACATAAATAGGTGCCTACAAACCTAGGTTA
>Ga0209208_10004174_pt1 | contig 20584 bp, 13 predicted proteins | sample S1TSphfallax_3_FD_187694 | JGI IMG/M metagenome (GOLD analysis project Ga0209208, IMG submission 187694) | Host-associated microbial communities from peat moss isolated from Minnesota, USA - S1T2_Fd - Sphagnum fallax MG (SPAdes) (version 2) | ecosystem: Host-associated > Plants > Peat moss >...
CAGCCACCCAAGCAGAGAAAGTCAAACATCAGACTACCATGCACAAATTAAAATGTGACATGACTATCAAACTCTATAAACTGCTGTGTTCAGAAGACAAACCTGGATTTGATTGCTCAATACCTCTGAAAGAATATATTAATCATCATAGGTACTGACAACTTCTCCCTACATACAATCTAAGATGACTTGGAAAGATTTGAGAGACAGCCCAATGTTTGGGTTATAGCTATCTCAGATCGGACATTGTAACAGCAACCCATCAGCAAGGATGAAAAAGAGGAAACCCAACCTTACAGAAAGAGAAACAAGACCAAAAACAAAAACTGTCAAGTGATTTGACCACCAGCAACAATCATACACAAATTCAACCTTCATGAGAATATTATAGATTGACTAGTCAAAATCTTCTTTTAAAAGCCTAAAGAGTCTTTAGGCCTGAGCTTGCCATTGAAGCAAAAATTCCCAAAAAAATGTTGCACAATGTGCAAAGAATGCAGAGACTAACTAAAGGAGGGAGACAGAGAAGAGGAAATCACCTATCCAACATCATGATACTGTTGGGAAGAAACATGAGCAACCTCACAACGAAGAGGTCAGAGGATGAAGAATGCTTAGGCTTAGGGTTTAGTGAAAAGGAGACCAGCCAGACCCAAGAGAGGAAGAGAGCAATTATGAAGAGTGCAGATGCTACAAAGTGACACCAGCAGCCTCTGTTCTTTCTAGAAATGAGCACACCTTCTCCATGACATCCCGACCATGTGCACTATTCTGCTGGAACCTCTCAGCACACTTTTGTTCAATCTTCTCTGCCATCGATGCCAAAGCTGATAATGTAGCACATGTTATGTTAGTCTCTTGCCTAAAAACTGTCCACTCTGGATTTTCTGGATGCGGTTTATACCAACATTTCTCTTCTACCTCCACAAAATCCTTCAGAGTCATGTTCCTAGTCACCATCTCCATTGTGCGTGTGCCTGCACAAAATTTCACTCAGACATTTTCAGTCATGATAAATTTCCAAATGTCAGTGCCATGTCCTTTTCTTGGTAAGACCAAGAACAAACACATCAACTCGCATCTCAAAGAAAGCTGTATGATGTAGGTCAACAGCATGACATGACCATCACACCGAACTGGTTAAGAGAGAAAACTCCATGCTGCAAGAATCCAACCTCAGGAGACAAATTTGATTCTTCTTTGGGGTGTCAAAGTCCAGAGAAAACTACAATAGCTGCAAACCTCCCACAATCCAAACCCTAGGGTAACCCATGGATGAGCTTACCGGCATTAACTGTAGACTGCTCCAAGCAATGGCAAACCGTGTCTCCCATAAGCCGCTGTAACCACCAAGGCCCAGGAGCATTTACAGTTATAGCACGAGTGCTGTAAAGCTCGCCACGCGATCTATCCAGTGTTCTCTCTATGGTATCCACCTCCACAACATGCGACAACAGCGACCTGTGCTCTGTGTCCGTGTACTTACGCCAGTTCGCAGCCGTCACCCGCTCCCATGGATGCTTGAACACATGCTCTTGCACAAACCCTCTCACCATATCTCACCCTGCAATCCCCAGATCTGCCTCGGTCTGACGACGCCGAACTCCAACCCACCCAAGCCCTAAATAAGCTGAAGAGCAAATACAGCAGGCCCGTTGCGCAATTCGACCTCCTGAAAAAAAAAGCACTGCCCAATCCTCTTCGCTTTTCAAGCCTGCTAAACAAAGAAGCCACGAATCCGTAACGGAACTGGAATAGATCGGATCTCGTATCCACCCCCCCACTCCTTCCTGTTTTAGTCTCTCATGTCTCTCTTTAGATCTCTCTTCAAACCGAAGAAGTTTTCCAACTTGAGAAGATGATTCTGGAAAAGGGGTGCTATCGGAAACAGATCGCTAATGAGAAGAAGGCGACGGACAAGGCGGTGGTACCAGCGGCGCGGCGCCGCCTTCCACTCCCGCTAGGACAACACGAGGAAGAGGCGAGTGCAGCACTCTGCGTGCCTGCCTGAAAGAGAAGAAAGCTTGCGGACTACGAAGAGGAGACGAAACCCCGACGGGTCCACACGCCCGGGCTGGCACCCGGGCGGTCCCCACAGGTGACTGGATTCTCCGGTAAACGAATCGCGCCGCTATATTGGCGTCCATTGAGCATTTGGATACAAACAGAGCCAACGGGCGACCGGCGTATCCGAGCCTACTGGTGAGTTTCCACCGGCTCCGCCGGTTTGCCGTGTTCCCGATTGGCGTACTGGATCCGGGTGGCGGGAGAATCTGGAAAGTCACGGAATGCCCAGTGGAACAGAGATACTGTACCTATTATGACTGATGTTTTGGCACAAAATAATTGGCAAAAAGGTTTTGCCAAAAAAAAGAGAGAAACTTTTATTGATATTTCTCGAAATTGTTGAAATTTGCAAACCACTGGGTTATTATTAGAAATGCGCACGACACAAGATAAGGTAGTTTTGCATATACTTACTTATTCCTCAACTTGTTGAAATTCCGAAAAATTAAATTTTTTGAAACTGCCAAACCTCATTTTTTAAATACATAATTATTTGGCAAGGAAGTGCCAAACATCAGTGGTATCTGTTCTGCCGCCTTGTGTGCCCTAATAAAGGCAGAATCGATTGGCCAGGGAAAAAAATACAGGCCATAATCAGCCAGTGTTGTGCTGTGTTCGACTCTTGGTTTGACATGTTCACAAATCGCATAGGTGCTGACGAATGAGGGTTTGAAGATGAGGAGGGCCTTAGCGTACCCTAGTCTTCGAACTAGATGAAGTCTATGGTTAGGTTGGAAGACGGGAGATGATAATCTTGGACGACAAGGTTTTGGAGCACTTGGGAAGTTTGCAGCGGGTACTAATCCCATTTGTTTAAAGGTCGAGGTTAATTCAAGGTAGTGAGGTAAGTCTCAATGTCGAAGCTTCACCTAGTGCGTGGTTCATTCACCATGTCTAAGTAATGTAGGTGTTAAGAGTGGCATGAGAACAAAATGAAACGACGTGAAAAAACGGTGCCAAGGTGTAACTGGGTGCCATAGTATGCTTCCTATTATGTGCAGAATCTTCAAGAGAGAAAGAATGTGGGCTTTACAGTTGAACTCTTCTTTAGCTCTCATTTTGAGGGGTTGGTCAACTGGTAGGTAAGGCCCCAGGTTGAAGGCATTATGGGAATAAGGGTAGTGTTCAAGGCACCAGTTGAGGTGGTGCTCGGTTTCTGGTTATGCTCTCATCCGAGGGCCTGACCTCATCCGAGGGCCTGACCAAGTGTAAAGCAATTGCAACCCTGAATTGATTTGTATGGATGAACATTTCAGAACAAACTGTCCTCCTTAAAAAAGTAAGATCCCCTTGGTGTAGTTCTTGAGTAAATCAGACCTTTTTAGAATGCACTCCAAATGCATTGTGAAATTTTTGGTAGTCCTTTATGGACTCCTGAAAGGTTTTAGTCTGAGAGGAGGGCACCTTAGAGCCATGCCACACTACAAGTAGCATGATACTGAGCCTAGTTAGGTACCAATTAATTAGTTTTGAAATTGCCAATATATTTTTGGAAAATACTTGGTTGTCATGCCAAAAATCTTAAAGAAACTCTCAAGCACACTCAGCTTCATTATATGTTAATGAAAGATGCCAAGTGTAGGCTTAAATTCTCATGCTACAAGTCAAAATCTTCATGCCAAAATGCTGTAAAATATTGTAACCTTAGACCAAAATGCTTGTGCAAAATCTTCATGTTGTCCTGAGATTAAAAAGTTTGGCCTAACTTGGAACACCAAGTTAGAAAAAATGTAATTCACAATCCTAATTTTAAAAAAATATATATAGTGTTTGACATGTGCTTGTTGTGCTCTAGACGGGAGGACATTTCTTGTGAGGATCAAAACATTTGTTTTCTTGTGCAAAATATGTCTAATGTAATTTTCTTATGAACTATGGAACATGATTCTTTCCAAGTCTCAAGACATTTTGACTAATACCCTAAGAAATGTTTGAAAAAATACACTATGTCATTTATGTTGTTTCCATGGTCAATTGCCTTACATGAATGGCGACTTTAGTAGCCCTCAAACACTTTGACTTATGGTCTAAATCTTAAGCCAAAATGCTTAAACCACATACCAAAATGTTTTTAAAATATCATAATTTTACACCACAAATCAGAAGGTTTAAACCACATGCCAAAATGCTTGGACCACATGCCAAATTGTTCATACCATAAGCCAAAATGTTCACACCACAAGCCAAAAACATTACACCACAAATCAAAATGTTTAGACCATAAGTCAAAATGCTTAAAAATATTAAAAACCTTAGGCCACCAGCCAAAATGCTCATATCACAAACCAAAATGCTTAAACCACATGCCAGAATGCCTAGACCATAAATCAAAATACTCAAAAACATTATGATTGCAAATACCACATACTGAAATGTTCATACCATATGCCCCAAATTGTAGCATTGACTATTCCTAATAAGATTCCCTCATTCCATTATTTTATTGCCATTTTTTTGCATCTCAGCTTAGGGTTTAATCCAAATGTCCTCTACTTCCAAGGTTATTTTGATTTATTCATTTTTAACATGTTAATATTTAATTTAGATCTTGTACACCTTGCAAATATGTTAGTAATTGTAATTTGAAAGATGTCATGTTCACCAAGTTTTTCCACATAATCACCAATTGTGGCAAAATCTTCATCATTCATCAAGTAGAAGGCTTGCATTTCTAATTGGATCTCTAAGGACCTTCACCAGTCCTTCATAACTAATAATAGAGGCTACACATGCATTCTATTATAATAAATCGGTATTGTAAATCTATAACTTAAGCATCAACACCATGGCCTATAACTATAACTTCATATAATATATTATTTTGTTGAGTCTTTTTCACATCTTATTCATTTATTTTTTGTTCCATGGCCAATAATCAAATTGTGATAAAATTATGTAATACACTTTAGTGTGCGTTCACCTTAAAAGACATAGTTGTGTCATGTGGAATAACACACCCACAACAATTGAAACGATGGACAACAAAGGCTCTATGACAAAATTCTAATGTGCACCACCATCTTGTAGAGGAAGAGTTGTGTAATGCCATCAAGAACCTACTAGCTTCCAATGCACTTGAATGGAATGAATTGGGGAATAAGAAATGTGTTGGCAAGTTTGGCAAAACACAATTACAAAATTCCTAGACGTAATGTTGCAACTGCTTTAAGAATCATTTCAACATATTATTATGATCAACAAAGAACGAGAAGGCAATTTAAGAGATCAGAATACAATGTCACATGTGATGGCTTTGTGGCAAATAGATTGTATAATCATCCAAACCCAATAATCTTCATTCATGCCATTTTAATTTTTATTGTAATATACAATATGGATGCCAATGCATATGGATTTTTTAACCATGTAAGCATTGGTTGAATTGTCATTGATAACTTTAGTTGAATGTACTTGTGGTTGGTGATGTAGCTTATGAAAAAAAATTCATGTATGGCTTTTGTGCACATATGGGGATTGATGGAGCTTTGCATTATGTATTGCAAGCAAAAGTCGCCCTAGACCAAAAAAAAGGGGAAACATTTAATATTTAATAATAATAATAATATCAATAGGCAAAATGGTTGTAATTTTAGTAATCATATTATTAGTTTTCCTATCATACTAATATCATTATCATTGTTGTCATCATCATTATTATGTAATAAAATAATATTATTTAAAAATTTAAATCAAAGAACATATTAAAAGTTGATTTGTTATTATAAGGTAATTAATAGAAATATATTATATATTATATTATTAATAAATCTCATTTGTAATAATTTTAGGAAGTATAATAAAAATATCTTACATAAAATTTTAATATACTAAAAATATACACCTATTGTAACCATACTATCGAAGGCGTTTATGGTAATAATAATATTTTAATACACATGTAATATGGTCATTCATACACATTTGTAAATCCTAATATACCCAACTATATTTTTTAGAATACACAAAATACACTTTTGTATATTCATAAGACTATAATTAAATTGGTCACATTTGCGATTCATGGAACATTTTTTTTTTTTAAAGGTGAAAATTAAATTAAATGTTGTTCATATGGAAGGATGAAAACCAAAATAATTGCAAATTAGTTGCAATGTAGTTGTAAATATGACCTTGACACAAGAAATAGTTGCAAAAATATTCAAAGGTAATCACAAATGACTAATAGTCAAATGTAGTTGCCATTAAAGTGGTTACATTTTGGCCAATTTCTATTAATGAACATAAAAATAAAAAATATTTACTATAATAAATTATAATAGTGAATTATGTCAACTAATAATGAAGCATGATGCTTACATAATGACCTTATAGTGAAATAATTTTAATTAGGGTGAAATCATTAAGGTGAAATGAACCTATTTCATTTTTAAGGTCCCGTAATGATATAAGTTAATGAACTACACCTTACTTTTGTATTAATGAATATATTGACACATGAATCTCGCACGATGAAGTTATTGGAAAGGATATTTACCTTTGTGCCCTTTGGTTCTTTTATTGTGTTTGGATTTTTTCATCCTATTAATTCAACCTACTAAGAATTAACACCTATTGTAATTTTCTTGTACATATGTTACATTTTGTAAAATAAATTTTAATACCTCTTATATTAATTACATTTGGATTTTGAAAAAAAAAAATTCCTTTGTAAAACTAACTGGATTATAATATATACCCAATAACCAATATATGGAACCTTATATTAGTTTTCAATTACAAAAAAGAATGACCCTTCCCCTTTGTTCCCCACAAGTTTTCAACCATGTGGAATACAAAATTTATAAAGTAATGGAACCAAAAAATTGCATATTGCATCATTTTTAAAGTATATTTGTTAGCATGGGTGCATCATAGAATGTGGAAATTAGAATACCAAGTTTTTTATTCTAAACAATGCCAAACAAATTATTTTAGATTATATTCATAATGTGAAGATAATCTATTCAAGTCAAATTCAACTTCATTTTGACCTACAATTTAATCTACAAAACTAATACATCATCATGCGTGGTAATATGAAATTTAACAAGCATGTTCTAATGTTGTTGTGTTATAAATTATAAAAAACATAATTGGTAGTCAAGACAAAACAAACACTTCATTGTTTAATGACATTGGTTTACTGCAAGTTCAAACTTCAACCTAAAAATTTCCATAAAACTATATATCTAATTTCTCATCTAGATGCATGCACTTTTATGGAACATGCTGATCCATCATATTGCACACATAATATTTTAGATGTCATTCACATGTTAGGTGAAGTTCAAACCAAAAATTTATGCCCAAATCTTTCACCTATTTCTACTATCCTCTTTGACCTCTAGCCAAATTTGGTTCATTCCCATTGTGGATGATCGCTAGTGCACCTACTTGACAAAATTGAAAAAAAAGCCTAGTGCTTTTGTAAAAAATAATTTGGAACCTTCCATTTGTTTGGTTTTAAGTTGTAACTAATGCCCACTTTAAATGGGTGTCTAGGTTTCAAATTCCTAGGAATGAATTTGGACTAATTTGAATCCTTGAGTTTGATGTTGCTTTGGACATTACACTAATAGAAAAATGCCAATTTGCAATTACAATTTGTAACTAAAAAATTCATTAGTTGCATAAATGAAGTCACATTGAACCTTTAGTCACAAATGACGATTTGACATGATGTCAACACATTTCCCATGGATGAAGTATATGGTCAACATATACTTCCATCTTTTGATTAATGTATAACATCTCCAACTATTAACCATTTTTTTGCAACTAATAAATAACCCTATCACTTATTGCCATTTGTCAACATAATATCTTTGGGAAAAAAATAAATATTATTGAAATATTAATTTAGGCTATCCATTATGGGCGACCATATATTTCAACATAATCTTTAATCAAATTTTGGCATGTTACAAAACTTGGAATTTTTTATATGATTTAATATAATAGATAATGAGAAAAAAATCAACATGGTCCAATTTCAACTATTTGCATGATGACACTTGGACAAAGGCAATTTTGACACATTGAACTTGGAATATATTTTTATGAAAATTAAATTTTTATTGAAAATTTTCATTTTAACGATCTATTATGATTATTCAATTTAAATGTATTTATATTGTGACAAATGGCACAAACAAAAGTTGCCACATGGCATATTGATTGAATTTTGGAAAAAAATTAAATAAAATAGTTACTTACATAGGTGGGTAGGTATGTTAAACCATGTGCATTAAAACAAACCTACCTACCTAGGATACATACCTACCTAAATTACTTATTTACTTACCCACCTACCTACCTAAATAGTAAAGTAGGTAAATAGGTAGAAAGGTAGAAAAGTAGGTTAACTATAAACTAACCATGTAAATACTTTTATTTTATTTATGTTTCTCCTTGAGGGTTAACTTTCTTTGAGCTCATCCCAAATGACACATGATTTTTAATGTGAAATCAAAAGAAAAGGCACTTTCTTTACATACTTTGTAAGATGACATTAAACGGCAAAACATATGGGTTAAACTTTTTAATTACATCTTAGTCACAACTTTAGTTGTAATTAAAAATGATTCTCCGACAAATTTTGTGCTTGTTTTTAATTTTATAAATTATACAACTAGATAGGTTTTAAAAATATCTAAGTAAATAATTAATTAATTAGTTCATAACTAATTACCTACCCACCCACCCACTTACAAAAATATTTATTACATATTATTTTTAAATTATTTTCATAATTTTAGAAGTAACATTTAATTCTGTCGTGGTTTCCAATAACTAATCAATTGGTTAATAATAATACTTCAAAACTAATAATACATTATTTTAAGAAATAATTATTTAATAATTAATTAATTAATCAAGTCTCAAACTAATCATTTAAGTTTTTAATATATCTAATTATTTAACAATTACTTATAAAATAATAAATTTCTATTTATTCAATTACTTAAATAAAAATATTATTTTACCTCTGAAAACAGACCTTTTAAATTGCTATTCATCAACTAATTAGGTAAAAACTTATTTAGGCATTACTTGATTATCTAGAAAATATATTATTAACTAATTGGTAGTTCCTGAATATTAAATCTTACTTATTAACTTATTTAGTCGATATTTAATCAGTTTTAATAAACCATTAATATTAATTAATAAATATTAATTACTTATTAACCATAATTCTTGACTAATAAATATTAACTATAAAATATTTTAATATTTTTCTAAATAATAAATAAATTATTACTTTATATTGAAGAAATATTACCAAATTAAAAATTAAGTATTAGACAGAAATCATATATTATGATTTTTATTTATTTATTAAGTAGAAATTAAATAAGTTTAAATTAATCATTAATACTAACTTGAGAGTTTGATTGTGAAGGATTTATTATGTATTATTGATTGGCAAACTAAATATTTACTAATTAGTAATCATCAGTTGTTAACAATGTCCATAACTCTTTATTAAGTATGTAAATTAGATTATTGAGATATTTCAGAACTAATCATATATTTCAGAATTTTTTAAATAAGGAATAATCAGAGAATTATTATCTGAATAATTATTTAGAGTAATTAGTTATTTCATAGTAACTAAACATTAAAGAATATTAAATAAATTATTGAATAATCATTGATTGATAAATATTAAATTTAGATTCTTTATTTATATATTTATTGACTTGTTGATAGAAATTAAGTAATTTTCTAGTAACTAACTATTAATTCATATTTCTCAAGTAATCTATTAGTGAATATGAATAATGATTAATGATAAATTATTGTATCAATTTGTGATTTAATATCCAATTAAGCAACAAAAGGTTTTGTTGTAACTAATAAATGATAATTAATTGATTAATTATTTGGTATAATTAAAATTTTAACTATATGATTAAATAAAATTATTTAGTTCATATTTTATTCTAAGTAATGAAATATTTGAAAATAATAATTTATCAATAATTAATGTTCGGTTAATACAACGATTATATTATATTAATATGACTTCGCTATTATAATTTTATCACATTTTAGTAAAAAATGGTATTTAAAAAATGAACCATACAAAATCAAAATGATTTTTTTTCAATCTAGTATGCCCATAGTATGGTCAAATATATATTTAATATGCCTTGAATACAAACTAAATATTTCAACATACCATGAATACAAGTCAAATGTTTTTAATGTACTTTGAATTTAATTTAAATGCATTGTATTATTTTAAATAAGCTTAATAGATGTTTAATATACCTTGAATAAAATCTATATAGTATATTCTTAATGTAATCCACAAAACCTTAATGTACATCAAATGTATAAACATGCCATAATAAGTATTAAGTTGTAATTAATTTTGCATCTAAATGAACATAGGAGCGTATTCTTAAATGAAAAATTCAAAAAGTTAGTCAATATTAAAAGATGTGTAATTTAATAATCAAACCATTATCACAAAAATAGTTGTAAAGTTTAAAAGACAACGACTAATTGTAGAAATGATAAAATAGAGTTGCAAATGATAAGTAGTTGCATGTAATTGTAAATTGAATGGTTATATATTACAAGATTTTTTCTAGTGGTTATTTTTGCACCTTGGTATTCCAATGCATGAATAAACAATTTATGTGCAATGTCCATGGACAAGTAGTTCTAATTTAAACCCACAACCAATTTTAAGGTGGCTAGTCCCAACTAATTTTGGTAGGTAAGTTGTTTAAACATTATATATTTAAATGGAATATATACCCATGAACAACGTTAGTGTGAAAATACCTTATTTAGTTGGTTTTTATTTTTTATTCATGCAATTAATTAGGTTATTTAGGTGGTAAATGGTTCAAACATTACCATGTTCTACCTTATTTAGTCAAATAAATTTCAAGTTTACCTTTACCTAGGGCAATTAATTATCTTGAAATAAGTAAAAAAAATGTATAGAGAAAATAATAATATAGAGCTTTGCACATTTTGCATTCCATTAAGTTATGATGCATTTGTTTGACTAATTAATAAACATTTTCATTTTTGAAATTTAAGTGTTGTTTATTAAATATCTTAAATTATTTTTATTTCACACTTTTGATATCTTTTTAGATTATGCTATCATGTGCCAGTCTAAAAATTCTTTTAGTGTAATATTAAAGTTGATGAAAGGTTTTCTTTTCATCTTTGTTAATTTTCCTTAAAGAATTGTAATACAATTGCATAATTATGGGTTTTTGTCAAATTTTGTCAATATAACATACTTCTACATATATATTGGTAAAACTTTATGTAAAACATGAAGTTTTGAAAAAGGAATGAACTAATTAAATTTGATAATGTAATATTAAAATTTGAAATTGAAAATTTTGAAAAAATGGTCAAATATGGATAAGAGTTTTCACAGATATTCCTATTACTAGTAAACCCATGTTCAAGTCCTATTATACCCAAATCCATCTCCAACTGAGACCGTTTGACCAATCTCATCTACTAGTATAATTTATTTATTGGGTGGCCTCTTTAATATGGAGAAAGAATAGATTAGATTAACTATGTATCGCCTAATTAATATTTTATTAAAATTATAAGCATAAACAAAGGGAGTGAAATAAAGTGTCAAAATAAATTTATAAGGAAAATTTCAATGCACTTTATTTTAAAACGTCTCATTTGATGTTGTCATATTTTCTGAGTTCACACATCAATTTTTAAATATGTGATCAAAAGAATGTCATTAGTTTAAAAGTCCATTGTGAATCCACTTTTTTAAAAATAATTTATCCATAACTTTAATATGATTCTCAACAAAATATATTACAATTCAGATAATGAAAAAATAACAATATTAATGTGAAATATGACTTTACATTTTATGTTCATTTATAATTTAAAAAACTACAATTGTGACAATCCAAGTAGTCCCCTTATCTATTTTTGAACCACAATTAGTAAACATTTATTTTGGTATTTCTATTTGCAATCATTCCAAAAATCTTGCCAAAAAAAAACACATTGACATTATTAAAATGTGCATGATGTTTTTATTTGTATTGGCATGTCAAATTTATCTAGAATAGTTTTAATTTGATATGCATTTGAAAATAATGTGGTTGGCTTGACTTAAACCCTCTTCCATGGTCCTTTAAAGGTTTATACAATACACTATTATTCTAAATACAAGATATGACAACATTATACTTGCTATAGGATCAAATAACAACATAGTTAGCTTGTATGGGTGAAAAACAAATTTGACGATAACAAAGCTATTGTGAGTAAACAATTATCATTGAAATGAAAAGTTTGAAATAAGATTTAGTCCATATCTTGACCCATTGTCATAATAAAAAAACTCCCAATAATACCTTGGTATTGAATCAAATAACCACAATAATCAATATGTATTCACAAAAAAGAAAGGCAACAAGTTTGATGACAAGTTACTAATAGGTAAGTGACAAATAACCATTTATAATATTCATAATAATAATACCATTATTTATTCATATAATCTAAAACCACCTCTAAGTGAACACTACCTTTATAACCAAACAAGACACTATACCCTTAAGCCATCCTAAATGTGTGCCCACACTCTCTTGGCCTGGGCACATCTATGCACATCTCAACTCCTACTTTGCCACCATTTTGCCCCCAAAACCTTAAAAAAAAGGGCAAAAGTGCACATCCTTTTTTTAGCACATGTTGGCAGTTTTAGCCATTGCCAATTTAGGTAGAGGTAAATACTAAGTTTTTTTACTCAAGAAAGATAAATATTAAAACTTTTTTTTTACGATATTAGGGTTTAACCAACATTCAAATTTAGGGTTCTGTTTGTTGTTTCGGTTTTAGCATTTTGAACTCTCTGATTTTTTGAACTTTTAATAATTTGTGTTCTATGGTTTTTGTGAATGTAGAAATTGTAAGTACTTTTCATTATTCAAATTTAGAATTTTAAATTTAGTATTTTCAATGAATTCAATGATTATTGGCATTGTATTATTAACATTTTTTCTTTTTTTATCATGTTGAGATCTTGTTCAAGCTAGTTGTCACAAGAGGATGATAATGGTTAAAGTGAAGAATTTATTATTAGAGTATGAGGTACCACTCATCTTTTGTGTAATGCCAATCATTTTTTCTCATCTTGCTTATCAAGAGTCTACGCCACATAAGATTTGGTGGAAAGAGCCTATACAATTTACAAATTGGGATTTGATAGAAAGAGTTGTTTGGCACAACAATTTAGAAAATGAGGGACATAAAATATATATATTGGCATATTGTATGATTGATGGAAGATTTATGTATTTGGTTAAAGAATTGGAATTTTTTGTCAAATTTAGGGCTACTATGTTTGTTAGAGCACCATTAGAGCCTAGAAAAGCTATTGGGTTGGTGTTATATCAATTTGCACATGGGGTTAGTGCAAACATCATTGCTAATAGATTCAATGTTGGAGCTTTTATAGTGCATAAGTATGTTGATATTGTTGTTGATGTTTTAATTTCTAGGGATAAATTGTTTAGTCGATATATTTTTATACATTACGGTCCACGCTTACTTAGGATTATGGACAGATTTTTTCATGCATGTCGCTTACCTAATGTAAGTGGCACTATTGATGGGTCCCATATTGCACTTTCCCAAAAGCAGGATAAATGGGTTACTGTAGCACCTACATATTATGATTGAAGACGGGAAAAGTTATAATTTTATTATTTTTCAAGGAATTTGTAACATGGGCAAATTGTTTTGGAATGTTTGTTGCTTGGTTCATAGCGGAATAGCAAATGGGGGCCAATTTAAAATGTCATTTATTTATTAACAACTTTGAACATGATCAATTTTAAGAGAGCCAATTGTGGTGGTTGAAGGTTTAGAGATAAAACCTTATTTACTTGGAGATGTGGGTTATGCAAGTTGAAATTACCTTTTGTATAGTTTCAAGCCAGTTGATGGAAATTTGGATAAAATCATGTTAGACCGACAAATGAATGTTAGTAGAGTTAACATGGAGAATGTTTTTGAGATTCTTAAAAATAACTAGAAGATCTTGCATTGCATCAATGCAACGTGTTGATCAAGCTCTCGGAATTGTGGTGGCTTGTTGTGTCCTTCATAATTATTGCCAATTGATGGGATTACACTCGCCCCCAAGAGGTTGTCAAGAAAATCCATTTTATTGTGCAAGTGGGCAAGTGCCTCTCCTTCGTGAAGGTCAAGTTGCCTCACAACACGGAGAAGCAATGTGTGCTACACTTTTTACAAATTGGATGATTGTTCACACTAACCTCATTTGATGTTCTTCATGAGCATTTTGGAAATATAGGTGCATTAGATCTAAGATTTTATTATATTGGTCTGAAATTTGGAACACAAGTCCATTAAAAGGGCTCCTAGTTCTTACAATTTGCAAAATTGAAAAAAAATTATTCAAATCTATTTTTAGATGAAAAAAAATGCAAAAACTCTTGTAAGAAACCCATTTTGGATATATAGATGCATTAGATCTGAGATTTTATTCAATTATTCTGAAATTTGAACCACACATGCATAAGAAGTTATATTAACTAATTCAAATCACAAAACTGAAAAAAAATCAAAACCAAAAAAAATTTCAATTCTATTTTTAGATGAAAAAATGCCAAAAAACCCGCAAAAAACCCACTTTGGATATAAAGATGTATTAGATCTGAGATTTTATTCAATTACTCTGAAATTGAACCACAAGTGCATAAGGGGTTCTATTAACTAATTCAATTTGAAAAATTGAAAAAAAATCAAAAGTGAAAAAGTTATTCAACTTTGTTCTTAGATGACAAGTGCAAAAAATCCACTTTGGATATATAGACGCATCAGATCTAGGATTTTATTCAATTACTCTAAAATTTGAACCACAAGAGCACAAGAAGATTTACTAATTAATGAAATTTGCAAAACTGAAAAAAATCAAAAGCAAAAAAGTTATTAAATTCTGTTCTTAGATGAAAAAAAAAAAAAAAAAAAAAAAAAAAATTATTAAATTCTTTTTTTAAAAAAAAAAAAAAAAAAAAAACCTGCAAAAACCCCATTATGGTAATATAGGTGCATCAAATTTGAGATTTTATTCATTTGCCTTGAAATCTGGACCACAAGTGCACAAGGGAGTTTTAGTAACTAATGCAATTTGAAAAAACTGAAAAAAATGAAAAGAAAAAAGTTATTTTACTGGTTTTTTTAGATGAAAAATGTAAAAAAACCCCAAAAAAACCCACTTTGGTAATATAGGGGCATTAGATCTAATATCACTCCATCTCCCTTCCAACATTTGTTTGTTTCATCATCCACTGTTTGACAATTGATAATTGTAGCAATGGAGGTGCAACAACCATGGATGGATGATGAAGATCCTTTTAGCAATGGAGGAGCTACCATAGTTGTCATCTCATCATTATCCATTATAAAACGAGTCCACATATGTGGCCTTCCAATCATCAATGCTTCTACAATCAAGAAAGCTGAAATCAAAAAAATCACCTAAAAATCAACCATAATGTATACACATACACAAAAGTTATAAATCAAAGGAATAAATCCAAATTTTGATTAAGAACCCTAACCCTAATACATAACTTTTTATATTAGGGTTACACTTATATATTATATATTTTATATCATATAAAAGCCCCCCATTATTTGCCCCTTTAAGCTGTGCATGTGCCCAGCCTTTCTAGGCATGTACACCACCTTGTCTATAATTAATTAATTAATTAATTATTCCATGTTTCCATTTCCTACAAGATTTGCCCAAATGATCTTTTTTATTGTGGTGAAATTGATCTCTTTTGCTATTTTTTGACCAAAAAAAAGGAAATTAAGGTGTGTTTTTCCCACTAAAAATTTCCAATTTTGTAAAGTTAAAATTATTGGGGGACCCAAAAGAAAAAGAAAAAAAGAAAAAAAAGCCTTCACCATGGTATTTGTGAAGGGATTGAAAATTTGACATCAAGCCCCATCTTGGTGATTGGCTTGGCTCATTGTACAATATCTTAAGTCCGTTTCTATTGAAACATTTGTATAATAAGTTTTTATTGCTCCAAAATTGTGTTTATTAGCTTGCTACTACTGGGAGTGTAAGGAAAGGAATAAGGAAGGGGCCCTTTCCAAAACTCAAATGGTAGCAATGATTTAAAAATTTGAATGGCTTTATGGTGCAAAATCATTAAATGATCGGCAATAAGTGGTTTTCTACATGGGTGGGTTGTAGCCAATTGTTACATAATGGCCTACAATTAAAATTTATTATTGGTGTAGTGAGGAGTAAAATGCATAATTTTTTTGACACAAACTTTGACATAGGATTTTTTCATCACTAGGTCATGCAAATTGTGCCTAGGCCACCACATGTGTTTATGATAAAGTTTTCCAAATGGCGAAGTTTTCCAACAAAATAGAAAAATTAGTGAAATTTACACTCGATCAACAAAATTTTCCCAAACTTTCCAAAACAATTATTGATAAAATGATAAAATTTGTGTTTTTTAAAAAAATTATTGCACCATGGTAAAATCAGAAATTCAAGGCCAAATTAAATTCTTTTCCCTTTTTTTTTTCTCTGACACTTTCATGTGCCCTATGGTTGTGCCAAAGCCATCCCAAATATTAGAGTTATCTATAAAGTCACCCTGTCTTTGGGCCCTAGTTCGACCCTCTAATCCTTGTTTCATCCCAAATTTTGAGTGTAGTTGCCAAGTGAGCGAATTTGGGTGCGATTTCATGAAACTGGGTATCAGCTCCGAGGATTTGCAGGATCTTATTCAGAATCACAGGATTTAATGAAGAACATGAGTAGCAGTGACCAAATTTGGGTACCATTTCATGAAACTGGGTATCAGCTCAGAGGATTTGCAGGATCTTATTCAGAATCACAGGATTTAATGAAGAATCTGAGGCACAGGTAATACAAGTCCAAAACTGGGGGTGAAACACCATGGAGGACCAGTTTAGGTGAGGAAACTAATTCTGTCCTGTGTTCCTTTCCCCCCCCCCTTCCCGTTCCCAATGTGTACTGTTTTCACCCTGACTTCTCACTTCGTCCCCAGTTTTGGAGAAACTTGGACCACTGGGCCCCAGTTTGGAGTACTTCAAGTATAACTCTATTATGCACATGAAAATTGATTATTTCAACATTTTACTACAATGATTGACTTCTGCCAAATTTAAGGTGATCTTTTTATTACGAGTTTTGATTGACAATTCTGGACCTGAATTCTTTTACTTCAAAGGAGCAAAAAAAAAGAAAAATAAAAACTTGATAATCAAGTTTGAATTTACCATTAAAGCCAAAAGTATGATCTCATTTGCACTCCTCTTGTTTCAAATATATATATAAATTTGGGCAAGGAATTTTTTTTTGAAGAATGAACTACCATTACATCTCATACTCTAATTTCTATGTATTTTCATTTGGATGTCAATTCTAATCTAATTTATTTCAAAAACACAAGAATCTAAACATGGAAAATGAATAGGAACTTAAAAAATGGTGGAACAAATATTATTTTCATATGGATGGATGGCTCAATGTATTTTTGCTTTGAAGCAAAAATTTGATGAAAACTTTTGGTTTGAATATCAAAAGAAAATTTGAAAAATGATACAACATTTAGATACCTTGAATTCTCTTGTTTCAATAAATAAAATTTTGGTGTCAATTCATGGAAAAAGTGAACTATTATAACTACAATCAAAATAATTTCAATCCATACATCCTTCAATTCTCATAATGAAACTAATGAAAGACATTGAACATTGATCATGGATTGATCAAAACATTGTAAACTAGATCTGTGTTCACTCAAATAAGTTTCATTTATTTTTCTTCCAATCATAAAACACATGGATGCAAAGAAAAATTAGCATAAAGCAAAAAATCTTAACATCAATAATTATTGATGTAAGTTTCCATGTAAATTTTGCACTCCTTGATATAATGTAAATTATGCACCTAAACATCTAAATTTGAATTTTGCAAAGTATTGGTAAAGCAATTCTAGAAATAGACTTCTCACTTGTCTATCTCCAACCAAGGAAAAAAACACTAGGAAAGTTGGAACATGAAAGGAAGTGAAAAGAAGAAGAATAAAATAAAATTGGATTCCTAAAGATACATTTAATCATGTTGTTTAAAATAAAAGAACCTTCATGTTGAGTTCAAAAACCTATGGACCTTTGGAAGGGCATTTGAAGTCGGAGCAAACTTCATATGGGTAGGCTAGTTTCCATTTTGGCACATTAAACTTGAAATTGGCAAAACAGAAAAAACAACATTGGCAATCACAAGAACTTGTGAAACAAGCTAAGTAGGGAAGTGGAGGACCCAAAAAAGACATGGATAAGAATATATCTTTTTTCTTATCCATGACCTTGATATGGTGACCACAACAACACTATGAAAATGTCATATGCATTTTGATTCAAGAAAAGGTTCACATGTTAACCAAAATGTGCCTACAAAATCCATTTACCAAATCATCTAGTAATAACATCAGGTCTAAACTCAAATTTAAATCCATGCATTTGTAACCTACAACATGCCCATATCTTTTAGATTTAATCTTTTTTCCAGATCATGGATTATGCATAATATTTAAATAAAAACTAGTGTGGCTTGTGCCATTGGCTCAAGTGTGAAGAGGACTTTAATGATAAAACCCAATTGTGGAAAAACAATTTAAACTCTAAAATTAATACCTAGTGAAAAAAATATTTAAAAAATCCTATTTCTCCCCCCCCATCTTAGGTCTAAAAGTTTACAAAATTACCTCCAAGAAATCCCACTCACAAAGGACTTTCCCAACACTATCAAGAGGTTGTGCCAATTTCCCCGATTTAAAAAAGTTTTGATATTGTTGAATTTTCTTAGACAAAATTGTTCAATATTCAATAACTCTTGGAGCACAAGTCTAAACATTATGAAACCAAGGGTTTAGGGGAGGGGGGTGCCATGGTTTGAGAGATCTCAATGTAATAAACAAACAAAATGAACAAAACATGTAAAACAAACAAACCAACCTTCCTTAATAGAGATTGATTGATTTTGCTGAGTAGAATAAACTTGGGCAACTCAATTCATAAGTAGAATAGTAAGCTGACAAGGTGATCTCTATTGATAAATGGATTGGGTTTAACTTACTTCAGTTGGAGGCAATGTACATCTTTAAATTCATCAATAACAACAAGGGCAATCATGGAGGCATAAAAGCATCATCCACACCATGTGGCATGAACATGGATGATTTCATTACAACACTTTTATATCACATGGAAACCTTCATAGTACTTACAATAGGAATTTGACTTGTGACACAAATCAATTCACATTCTGGGATGCCTAAACCCCCTTTTGAAAACTTGAAATCTCAAGTGATCCCATGAAAAACTATTGAAAACTTGAAAGCTCAAGTGATCCCATGATTGAACAACAATTCCTACATTATAATAATAATAGCTCTACTATTGTTTGGATTTATCAACAAACTCTTCATGCATATCAACCCAAGTAAGTACCTATTGAGTTTAGCAAGGATTGCAGAACCTGGATTTGTTGTTACCCAAATAATGGTTTTTTAAAAAAATTCTAAATCATGAACTTTTAATAGAGGACCTTTATTGTTAGATTTTTGAAACTTGAAAATCCCTTCATAAAATATTAGTGTGTTATGAAAGTAGAAAACGAGATTTGAATGGAACTTATGACCTGCCTTTATATTTATATATGAGGTCTTGATGACAACCCACTAGACCCTCCTCAAACAAATGAAACCCACACATTCAAAGGAGGGGGTGTAGGGGGGGAAAGGGTGGGGGAGAGCCAATGTAAGTACTTACCTATTTAGTGATCAATTAATTGATTCATGCTTGTTTGCATGCCTATTGCCATGGGTGCTAGCACCAGGTCATGGCTAAAATTATTGCTCTACATTTAGTGCTCCAACAATAAGTGAAGTACTTGTAGAGTAGCCCCACTACTAGTATTCTTCTAATGGGGGAAAACCATCACCAACAAAATCCCTAATGGCCCCCCCCCCAATTCTTCCAAATAGCACGAAAGTTTTTAGGCCTTTCCAAAACCCCCACCTAAGGGGGGTTTTGCATTTGTGCATAGCTATACCTCCAAAAATGGAGAAAAGCTTAAGAGGCTTCTTTCCTATAAGGCATAATAAATAACAACTAAGGGGAGGTCCATAGCCATATATATACTCCCAAATGTGAGAAAGATATCTAGTTGATTACAAAGACCCAACTAGGGTTTATATAGTTAGGTTATAGTACCCATCTGCCCAAAAAAGGGAGAGAACCTAGGGTGGTGGGCTTCCAACGGTCCAACATGGGTTTATACTCAAAACCCCCTCCCCCCAAATCATGTGAAAACCTAGGGGCTTGTAAAAGGCCCAAAAAGGGTTTGTTTTCACCTAGGAGAATGGGCTTCCCCCCCCCCCCCCCCCCCCCCCCCCCCCCC
>Ga0209208_10004175_pt1 | contig 20582 bp, 15 predicted proteins | sample S1TSphfallax_3_FD_187694 | JGI IMG/M metagenome (GOLD analysis project Ga0209208, IMG submission 187694) | Host-associated microbial communities from peat moss isolated from Minnesota, USA - S1T2_Fd - Sphagnum fallax MG (SPAdes) (version 2) | ecosystem: Host-associated > Plants > Peat moss >...
ATGCAATACCCGGGAGGACTATGACCGCGTTTCCACAAATGTGCAACACTAATCTTAGAAGAGAAAAAACTACCCCGACTACTTTCTTCAGCTCTTCCGTCTCCCGCAGCTTAATTCAGAACCCTTCGGAACTGCATTGACATGCCTAGACAATCACGAAAACTCAAACCTAAGACACAAAAAATTCTCATCTCAACCAAGCGTCTCTCACGGTGCTGATTACAAGTCCCTTTTCCCTTCCAGCTGCGTACTACGTCATTGTGCATTACCATGACCATTACAAAGCGTCTTTTCCGGAAACAACACAATAGGGGATGAAATGGCCCAAAAAACCAAATACCGGAACGGAAAAGAGAACCGCAAACGCACAGAAACATAAGGAAAGGAAAGGAGATGGGAATGGAGTGCACACCAGGATATGAAAGGCGCGGGATGCGAGCACGCGAGAGGAGACGCCATGGCTATCCTATCCGCTTGCCGCCGCAGTGCAAGCTTCCGTGCGAGAAACCCCGGCTGCTGCAGAAGCTCGCACGGCCATACCTTCTCTACCCTCCACACTCGTTCCCTTGGATGAAAAAACGCCCTACCTTCCGATCTTCTGGATGAAACTGGTGGATAGGATTGCCAATTTGGTTACTTTCGAAGTGGTTGTCAGTTCGAATCTCACTAGGTGCCACGCCACATATGATCTGTAGTTTTTCTTGTGATAACAAGACCTACCAGGTGGTGGTGGTGTGATGTCCATTGCAATAAAAGTTCCTAGTGGGCTTAGACCCGTTTCCATTACACAAAATATGACCAGGCAAAAAACCAAAAAATTCCATGAAAATTTTAAGTATGAAAAACAAATATCGAGGGGAGGGGGGAGGTCCCAATCTTTTTAAAATTTTGCCAAATTTTCCCCAAAATTAGTCAAATTTACACTAGGAAAAAAATCCCATTTTTTTTCTTGGAAAAATGATAATGAATTTCAGGAACCAAAAAAATTTAAAAAGGTCAACATATGGATATAAGGATGCTCCACTCAGAAGCAATGAAATCCTTCCACTGAACTCAGACATCATTTGCTCGAGTTTTGCCGGGCTATCCCTTCAGGGAAGGAATATACAATTGTTTGGAATAGGGTCCAACTTACATTATAATATTGTAGGGAATATACAATTGTTTGGAATATGCAATATTATAATGTAAGTTGGACCTTAGAGCAGCTCTACTCATACCCAATATTCGGTCTAAAATAGTAAAACTCACATCCAAGAAGGTTGAATTATTATTTCACATAACCCACTCATAAAATTGATTTTTGAAGATGACCAGCTTATTATTTTTCAAGCGTCACCCATGAACATGAAATCAAGATACTCAAGGTTCAGAGATTACCAATAACAAACCACTTGGACCAATCAACCAATCTGGCCAATCAATAATAGATGTTAAATTATGCGATGGATCTTGCCAACCCATCATCTTGTGCACAAATGCTATCCCAAAATCATTTTACCACCCAAAACTAACATAACAATTATTCTTCCTCATCCAAAACCTGTTGTGAAGTGTGATGGTGGGGATGCTGAAGATGAGACCTCAAAGTTTAAACTTCACCCAAATTATTGTTTACAAGCCATCATGTTGTTGCTAGTAGTAGGCCTGTTCCAAAAGGTGCAAAATTTGTGACCTCCAAGCACACTGGCTCTGTAAAATACATACTAATTTAAAACCAGTTTTAAAAGATTAATTTTTATTTTTGTTGAAGCTTTAGAAGTAGGTAATGAGAGCTAAATGATTTGATATTCAAATTATTTCAAACATTAAAGATACACTCCTTTTTAAGCATTGCCTTTCCCTTCCTTTTGCTTTGTGCTTGTTGTGTTTTCAACCTTATGTTAAGGAATACAAATTTTAAGGTGAATTATGTTTTAATACTTAACTAAAATTAGTGTAAATCTCGTGGCATGGACCTCATGTATGTATGTTAACATTTTATTTCTATGGGGTATTCAGGTTAACTGCAAAGTCACTGAATAAACAAATTGCTCATTTGTGCTGATAAAATCAAATGTTGTCAAGTTTGAATATTTTTCCAAAAGCACAAAACAACAAGGATGCCATAAACAAAAAGGAATACTGAAACTATGGACGTAACCAAGTGTGTTTTATCTCTCTCTCTCTACTTTGAGGGATCTCCCCCAGGAGTAGAACCCTTAGGGATAATAGAGTTATCCATAAAGTAAGAAAAACACAGCACCAGAACCCTGAGTTTGGTCATATACAAGGCGAGATTCAAAAAAACCCTGCAAAGAAGTACATTAGCATTCAACAAGGGATGAAACTCGGAAAACCATCAATTTTGGTGATAAACTGAGTTTCATCTGTCTTTCCTTTTTTCTGAGCACCTTCGTCATCATTTGAAATAGTATTTAAGCTATGAAGGTATAATAACTGAAAAACAATTTAAATCGCAAGTCTAAAAAATAAGAGTTAGGCGTAGTTGCTACATATATTTTCACTTTTACTAATTGTACAACTACTATAATTACTCTTGGACCTCATGCATTAAATGTGGAGTTTCAGCATTTCATACTAAGATTTAACAAAATGTCTTTAACAAAGTGTCTTTACTTTGCGAACACTACTGAAAGAGGGGATGGCGGGTGAAAGAGGCCCAAAGCCAGGGTGAAGGCAGGGTTACTTTACGGATAACTATAATGCCAAGGGGAGATCCTCCTGTGTTCTCATGTTCCCATACAAATAAAGTTATTTATGTGCTTGGAGGTTCTTGTAGTTGTGGATTCTCCTGAGGTTCGGAGCAGCCTTGGGCTCAAGCCTTGAAGTGACCCTCCCTCCAAGAGGACCCACTCATACTGGAACCTCCCCTACGACATCAAAGGATGGTCCACTAGTATGCAATGAAACCATTCCAATGAATTTGGGCATCATTTCACTGGGGTTTCTTCAATGATGCACTTTTCCAAAAACACAAAAGAACAAGGATGAAATAAGAATCTCCAACTCAGCTAGATTTTTTCATTTTCTTCTCTCTTCACGTAAGGTGCTTTCCACTAGTCGTGTTGTAACTGCACCCTTGTTCTTCTTTCCCTGTGTTCACCTTTTGATCAAACATTTCATTTAGGGTGCATCCCACTCCATTCATCCTTATTCTTCTTTCACTTTGCTTTTGCTTTGGTTAAACATTTAGGATAGGTTGTTGTATCCCAATTCATTCACACATATCCAGTGTTTCCCACTTCAAAACAATTTTAGATTGGGTAAAACTCACTTCATTCGCATATATCCAGTATATCCCAATTCATTCAAAATATGCTTACAATTGAATTTGATTGAACTGGGATATTTTTCAACAGCAAATTTTGGGGATAGGACACATATGACTAAAGGTGCATTCACACCTAATGTTAAAGTCCAGTGTTAAGTGAAAATCTAGGTGGCATCTTAGGTGACATCTTAGGTGGCACCCAATGCTAAATGGTTGGTTGTTCAATATTAAGTGAATGTTCACACAAAATCTTTGCAGTAAATAGGTTTAGGTCCTTTAGATCCTAAGTGAGTAGCTTGGTGTTTGGGGACTTATTACTAGAGTCCTTAACACCAAGTGTGAATGCACCTTAACAAACCACACAAAAACAAGTCACAATTTCAAGAGAGAGAAAGAGAGTTGTTAATTTAGCAATCCATTTCACATCCATTTCTTCTTAATTTCTATGTAAACCAGCCAAACTTTATTAACCAAGGGGCACCAGTACACAATACTCTACTGGTTAGGTCTTTCAAGGTGGCAACTACAGGACCAGACCTTTTCCAACACACTTCCCCTCATTTTCTCCCAGTTTCCCATTCAAACATAACAGAGGTTTCCTGCTGCCACCTAGGAGATGAGGTAACCAGGCAAACCCTGAGGCAGAAGAAAGCTTTCCCAGGGTACACGTGAGCTTACTATGGAAGAATATAACATCAGCAGTTTACATCACATTCAAAAACTCTGAACAAGTTTAGTCGTGTTGCAGTTTCTCACCAGTTTGGAAATTTTGTTGTGGAAGATATCTGAGTCAATGAAAGAGTTCTTTAAAGCTTCATGTAGTACTGTTAACTTTCTCCATAGAAAAGCTCCCAATAGAAAGTCAACATCAAAGGACTTGAGAGAATCTAATCCAATAATGTCATAGAGATTTCAGACATCTGGCAACACATCTGCGTACAAGGGAAAGAAGGAATTTACGCACTTTTTGAGGACTGGAATCGAACAAAGAAGGAAAATTAACTGAGAACTGGTTTGAACAGAGCTTCATATCATCATCCCCAATAACCTCATCACTTCCCTGCAGCAGGTGAAGGTCAATGTCACACTCTAAACAAACCACCTGCATTCCAGTACACACAACAATGTAGTAATAGGAAACACTCCACTCTTGATGATGGCTAGCTCAACAATCTCTTTGAGAGACGGAGAAGGACCCAAGGAAACTAACTAAAAAGGACAAAACAGAAAACAGAGAAAGAAAAATGAAAAAAGAAAATTGGGACTGAAGTAGAAAAAACCACACAAGCTCCCCAATATAGGATTGAGAAAAGTCCTCGCATACTAATCACTTTGACAATTCCAAAGATGGAAAACACCAAACAGAAATTCTTCCTTCATCAAGAAAAACCTCTGGTTTGTTTTAATAGAAACTTAATACATGGGTACCCACCACCAGATCACAACTCCTGTTATACAAAAGAAATCAGGTGCAGCTGTAAAACTGTTTGGGTTGGTTTGGGATCGGAGTGGGGCGGGGAGGAAGACTATATCCAAAATCAAAACAGAGGAACTGGTTTGTTGCAGTGCCATCTATTCAAATCAAAAACAGAGTCGGGGGATTTACAAAACAAATATTCCTGAAAATCCAGAGAAGGAAACTAATCCCAACCTTTCCTCTCCTGAAACAAAGCAGAGACAAAATGCTTGTATAGAGGTGACTACAAAGCATCTCAAGAGGCCACTGGCTGCTAACCTACATGTGACTGAAGTACCTACAGTTCCCTGAAAGTATTTTGCATGACAATGCTTGGAATAGATGTCTAAATGGAGAGAGATGACAGCTAAAGTTAGTTATCACAGCTGTGAGTTGCACCTTCAAATTCTAGTCTTCTAAGTCTTCATCCTCCTGCAAAACATCCACCCCCCCAAGTTAATGACAAAGAAAGCACAATCACAACATTAACCAGCAAACAGATAGCAAAATCCAAAACAAATTGTGAGAAGGAAAATTAAACAGGAAAGAGACCCATACATCTTCGTCATCCTCATCATCATTGATCTCTGATTTGGACTTATCTGATTCTTCAGCATCACCATCATCCTCCTCATCATCATCCTACAGACAGTGTGGTCAAAGACACATTTCAGCAGATGCAAAATACTCAACCAAAAAGCAAACCACACAATAATTTTACAACAATCATACCTGCTTCTGTTTGTATGCTGCCAGGGTCTTCACATATTCTGTCTTCTTCTGTGTAGCCTTGTTAATGTAAGGTGCCTTCTCCTGTAAACAAAGAACAGTGAAGTTATAAAGAAATACAGATGTGCAACCCAACAGACCAAAACAATCAAAAGTGAAAATGAGACTCACCGCATCTGACATGTCTTTCCACTTTTCTCCTCCAGCCTTACCAACCTGCGCAAAAAAGGATCGACAGTCAGTACATGTCCACAGATCAAGGACAACAACCAGTGACAAGCTAAAAGGAAGAACAAAGGAGGAAACACAGAAAGCTATTCAAATCTCTAGAAGATATAGGAGCATGGTTGGCAGCTTACCATTGTTACACCCTTGACATCAGGGTGCTCCTCTTTGAAGGTCTTTCTGAATTCATTACTGATGGCACAAGACCCAGAAAAACACCCTTAATTAGCACCCAACACTCCAGTCCTGAGAAGTAGAAAGAGAGCAAATGTTACTACACCCATTTGTGGAAACAGCTTCTTTATGACATACTTACAGGAACAGGAAGAAAGCAGTAGGTGGTCGCTTTGGAGCATTGGGGTCCTTGGCTGCTTTGGCAGCCTTCTTTGATGCTCTTGGTTTCTTTGCCTTTGCTTCTTTCACAGCACCTTTCCTCTTCTTGATATCTCTGCAAATGCCCACTCCAGTGACCAGAAACAATATGAGAAACCTCACAATATCACAATAAATGAGCCACAGTTGAAGTACCTATGAAGAGAAAAGTTAGAAGCATTTTAAGACAAGACTTTGGCATTCAAACCAGATTGCAGGAAATAGATGCACATGCTGAAACAAAAAGAAAAGCTACATACTTTTCTTCAATCTTCCTTGTCTTGTCTTTTACAATACTTTTCACAACTGTAGGAGCTCCTTTCTTGCCCTTTGTGTCCTTCATCCTGACGAGGCCTGGGAACAAACCGCAAAAAAAAGTAGTGTTAAATGAAAGACTTGGACATACATGGACGTACGAGTACTTTGGAGCCACTGAAGGAAGGCAGCAGACACTGCACACCAAGCGAGGTGTACTGGGCATGTCGATTGAAGCCTATCTTCTACTATACAAGAAATGCATGGAGAGCAAGGTCAAAACCAACAAGGAAAAAATTAATACGAGGAGACATGATGCAGCAAACCCTCAGAACTTCTGCGACCTGGAAAAAGAAAACCATGAGGCTATGAAGCATTATTGCAGGTCACGCTAGACTCCAGTAAAAAGGACCTCCATACAAAAGAGGCACATGCAACTGCTAAGCAGAATCCGTAGCTGCTGCACAGACACAGTACGTACAGAGAGTCACAAAAGACACGGGCTCTCAACATACGCGAGAAGTTCCTGCCTGTCTCCCATGGAGTCCCGCAATCGTCGAAGCTATTACCACTCTTTTCTTTTCCAAACATAGCAACGCCATATTACAGAAAGTACTACTAAGGCTTTCGAAGCCGAATATAAAAGACTGCCGCAGAATAAGAAACAGAAGCAACACACTACTACGGAATAAATCATACATAATAGTGGCGTAAACACAGCAACAGCGGTAGAAAGAAAACGCGCATGGTTGTCAAATCTTCCGCGCGCTTTTGTGCATGCAAGTATTGAGAGCTTTACAAGAAAAGAGTGCTATGAGCTTATTATTGGCCATAGAAGACAACAACACAAGCTACCACAACACATCCCCAACCCGGCTTTCCCCCAGAGACACAGAAAAGGCTAAGAAAATCGAGCGAAAGAGGGGGAAAAATCACAACCTGAAGAACCGCGAGTCGCAACGTAGCCGATCCGAGGCAGGAGAACAAGGGCCGTGTACTAGGGTCGAAGCAGCAACAGGAGCAAAACAACAACACAGCAAGCGAGGGTTTCCTAAGGCAAGCGCTCAAGTGTTTGTGCGGTGAGCGCTCTCTCTCTCTCTCTCGCTTGTTGCAGCGCCCACCCGGGCAAGGCAGAGCCGGGTGGGGCGGTAAAGGGCGGGGCGGGAACCGGCTAGCGCAGGCTTCGGGCGACCGGCTACCACACGGGCGCCAGCGAGCCAGAGCTAAGTCGAGGTCACTTTATCGGCCCCGCGGTTACCAGCTTCTCCGGGTGACCTGCCACAGCCCCCCCGGTGACCCCCCGACTTTCAAATTTTTGCGCAATCCAGAATCCCGAACGTCGTTTCGCGCGCGCCACGCTGCCCGGTTCGAACGAGCCACCTTTCTCGGTCGAGGTCCGCAAAACCCAGAGCCCAAAAAGAGAGGACCAAATAAAATACGTGAATTTCCATTGGTTGTATGGTTCGGTCCAAAAAATAAAGTGAATTTCCATTGGTTGGATAGTTTGGTCCAGGTGTCAATAGAAACGACAGGACTTCAAACATGCCCAAGTGGAGTGTTCCCATTGGTGTATCCCCCATTTCGAGATCCTGCCAAATGGACTTTTAGGGTTTCCGTAAGATCGAGATCTTGGCTTTTCAGCATAACATCAAGATGCTCACCCGTCTTCAGAGTGTTGATTTTTGCACGTTATATTGGGAGCACGAAGCTTGAATCCATCTGTCTCTAAGTCTTCAAAGGATTTAAAGGATCTTCTTCACATTGTGCTTTAGTACCTGCTGCAAAACACAAAGCGATTCAATTTTTTAAAGCTCAAGCTCCAGGTTTCAAGGATGCTTTCTTCCTATCATCAGAATTTCCAAACACAACAAACCTGGCCCAGAGTTGGTGCAAATAGAAAGGCAAAACTCTCCTTCAAAAATGAGAACTCTTTGTTCTTGTAACATGGGACTCCGTACCATGAAGCAGGATAAAGTCTAATCAGCATTCCTTCATTGAACCTCAGTTGCCAATTTTTCAAAGAAATACTACTTTCTAGCTGCACGCCAAAACTTGTGGTACAGAATGCAGGGCAGGCATCCTGCAAGCCATAGAGTTTGAAACTACCTGAGCAAACAATGCTGACCCATGCATGTCAACCCAAAAGATAGACCAGTTCCATGCTTACATGCTCCATAGCCATCTAACATCCGAGTATGTTGGAAGTACATAGTACGTACCATGAAGCAGGACACAGTACGATCAGCCATGCTTTCATGCATAGATGCTGCTCCACGGCAATCTAACATGCCAAACCTGAATCTAGACATGTGCTGTCTTAATGCTACCAGATTTAGAGCAATTGTACATATAAACTGACCTCTGAAGCAACCAGATGTGTCTGATCCAGTTGGTGTACTGCAACTCAAAGAATCCCAAGTTGATAAGTAGCTTGAAACCACTCCCAACAGATACAAAAGCAGGAGCACAGTCTTTGAATGTGCTCCCAGACTTATGTCTGGATGCATGGGACACTGGTGACCAATAACTCTCCATGATTTCCAAATGTGAAGTTGCTCCATGCATTTCTAGGGGTTTTAGCAACTGTAATCCATGCTTTCAGTAAGAACTGCAGCAACACTATCTCCAACTGCTGCTCAAAGTCAAGATTTTCACGCTGTTTCTGTGTTGGGATGAACTTGAACATCTGCATCAGATTGTGTTATGTGAAGGTTGACAACTTTGAGAACTGCTCTTAATAAGAACTGCAATGTTGAATGCGTAGGGGAAATGTCCAGCCATTGCTGGCCAAACTTGCCGCCAACAGTATCCAGTTTTGCTTGATGGATGATCTGCAAAAGCTCCACGCTGCGAATTTTAGTCTCGTGTTCATCAAAAGTACCTCTCAGGTTACTGGATCTCTCAATTTTTGCAATTCTTGAAATACAGAACCAGAAGAACTACTGCTCCAAAATTCACCTAGGGTTTGAAAACTGCACTCACAAAAAGAGAACCGGAGAAAAAAGACCTAAACAACTCCTCATCGTTTGTTTAGCTGACAAGAGAGAAGAAGAAATCCGTGGTTGCGGAGCTGCTTTCCGAATGAAGGAAAGAGAAGAGAGGGAGTGCAAAAAATTAGGGTTTCTATGATCATGAGCAGTTCCAACAAGGTGGAATTGCTCGCAGCTCATGTTGTTGCGCAAATACGTCACAATAGAGCCCCTCTTGGCCACTGCTGGCAAACATTCGCCACGGGCCTGCAGATTATTGGGGGGTGCTACGTTTGTCCGCACCGCTGATCAATACGCTCTCTCACGTGCTTTCGCCTCACAGTCACGACCTCATTCCCATTCACAACACAAAACACACCTTTTCTCGCACGGTTTTCAACCGATTTTCCTCTCGTTTGTTCTCAAACTTCGGCTTCTCTCTCTCCACCATCAACGATCAAGTCTTTTCCACAAAAGCAGCTCGATAAATGAGACAAATCCGAGCCAATGCGACGCGTCCCTCGACAGTCGTCGCTAATGCTCCCTTCTCTCTACGCACTCTTCGCCAAACAAGCTTTTTCCCACGCTCGCTTGACATCGCCCTCCGTTTCGCCGGGTCAAGTCCCGTACCTTCGTTTGGAAGCCTCCTGTCGCGAAACTCGTTCCCGTGTTTCCCCTTGTTTGGGTCACCCGTGGTTCTCACGGGCTGGTGTGCGTGCGAAGTAAGCTATTGGAAGAAAAAACAAAATCTAACCGTCCACGCATCAATGGTTCAGATCAACCAAAATCCTTTTGCAGAGTTGCTGGCGGGACGGGCAGGCGGGTGGGATTTTTTAATTATTCTTTTGTTCGTGTTTTTTTGTTGTTGTCTTTTTTTGGGGAGGACCGTGGCCACTTATCCCACAAGAAGTCCAAATGGGAATCTTTTTTTTTTTGGGGCTGGACCGTGGCCCCCTTACCAAACGTGCACCCCAAGTGCAATCGCCCCACATTATTATTATATAATGCCAAAAAATATACCTTCTTTTTATTTTGGAGTTCAATAAGTTCACCCTTTTTTTTTTTGTCTTTTCAAGACTTAACTTTGGTGAATAAAATAAATTTTAAAAAATTAAATATCTTCATAAATTTGTGGAAAAAAAAGGTGTTCACATATTAATTATCCCATTGTTTTGGGCATTTTTCAAAGGGTTGTGTGCCATAATCATCACATATATTTCTAAAATAGAATGGAAATGGAATGTAAATAAAATAAAAATTTGACATTTTTTTTCTAATTAGGAAATATATATTACTTAAAAGGCTTTTTCCAGTTCATGTAGCTACTGGAAATTAATTATTCTTATCAGGGTTTCTTCTCAATATTTTGATACCAAAATTTTGGTAATTTTCTCCAATTAGCAAATTTAGTAAAATTTACACTAAGAAAAAAAATTCTCCACAATTTTCCAAGTTGTTTTTCAGAAAAGGACAGAATTTGTCCAAAAATAAATAAATAAATAAATTTTTAAATCTCTTATTCTTGGCTTAATGGGGAGATTGAATTGGAAATGTGTGTACTTGGATACATTGGGTAGTTATGGCTTTTCTTTACCCTACACATGTATATGGTTCCAAAACTATGCAATTTTTATATGTTCTCTGGATTTATCCAGAGTCTATGGTTTCAAGTGATCCATGTATATATATATAAATATATATAGAATTCAATTCAATAAATTCTTATTCACAATAATTCTTATTTCAACACTTTTTTTTTAAATAACATGAAAAGGAATTTTTTATTGCACCTATTATGTCCATGTTATATAGTAAAATAAAAATTGAGATTGACACAAATAATGATGAACAATTGGAAACCGTATGGGAACCGTATGGGAACCATATCTGAACATATTAGGGAATTAAAATGGGGGAAGGGAAGGCATTGTGATATTATTGAATTGATAAACCTCCACTTCCTTTACCATTATTTTTATCTCCTTCTCACATTTTCAAAGTGAAAATTAATTATATTTTATTAATATTTTAAGATTTATTTAATTTTTAATGTGATGTTATTGAATTGATAAACCTCCATTTCCTTTAGCATTATTTTTATCTCCTTCTCACATTTTCAAAGTGAAAATTAATTAAATTTTATTAAGATTTTAAGATTTATTTAATTTTTTAAGTACATTCCATAAATCCAAAGATTTTTCCCTCGACACAAGAATCTAGTACTATTTAGTCCTAATTGAAGAATTATTGATTTAATTATCAACTCCTAAAAAAATGTGTTACACATTTCATGGTCAAATAAGATAATTAATTTTCATCGAAAGAAAATACTTACAAGATATCTCAGATGTTTTTGTCATATCCATGAATCCTAAGAATTTGCATAAGTATATTTACATCCCCAACAAAATAAATCATCAAATGTTTTAATTTGGATTATTACACATAAAAATTTGAATACAATGCGTTTTCTTGTGGTTTTAACAAGTGAGGAATATAACTTTATAAGATTGATTGAATTTTTAAATATTATTTAGAAATCATAAAAGAATCAAAATACTTTGACATTCAATGAAAAGTAAGGTGAATAAAAATCAAACCAAAATTGATTTCTAAAACATTTTCAAACAATGTGAAATTGATGGATTTTAATATATCGACTTGAAACTTTGCTAATTGTTCCACAAATGCCTTTTCAAAGTTTCCTTATCCAAATTATATCTTAAATAATGAAAAAATGTAAAATTGGCTTTGAGTAAATATTAAAATCATGTCATAATTTTCCCCATATTTTTTTTCATTAGGCTAAAACAATTTCATTCTTACCATAGGAATTGGAATATTCATATATTTTGTAAAGATTAAAAAGGTTTGAATCTAATAATGGGGTGAAAACCTTATCAATAACAATTACCTCCACTTATATTTATAGATTGTGAGAAGACTATAAGGTTACAACTTCCAAAGCTTAAAACTAATTGAGCTCACTACTTGGATTATAAATATGCCAATAATTAAATTAAAATATAAAATGTGGAAATGTTTTCAAAACTTTTAGTGAGAAATGAGAAAAATGAAAATTTTATCATATATATATATATATATACAAAGCTCGTATGTCTAATGTCCACTTCAACATTTTGGGGTGAAATATTAATTTTCATGTGAATAATTTTGTTTCAACTTTTACAACATTCAAAGTTAGTGCATCCCAATCATTTCCTCCATTAACACTTTGAACTTTTGCCTTTCCTTTGTTCGAATTATTGTTATGCATGTGCAAATATGACATACAACAAATATTGTGAAAGTTTAAGACTTTAAGTCGATGTTTGAATTTCGCTACAAAGGTTTGTGGCATCATATGTTGATGGTGTGATTTTTGTCCTCAATGATTTTGCATTATGTAGTAAATTAGTTTTTCATTCTAAAATGAACAAATGTGAGTTTGCAAGGGATAGTTCAAATTTTCATATTTCACACACCAAGCAATTAACCCAAGTTAACATAATTACCTTTCCTTTCAATCTTGTCATATTATGTGTTTATAGCCAAAGGTCAATGGTCCTTATAGAGACCATAATATTTGTGGGGGGTTTAGGAACCTTTGTTTGTTTAAATTGGAATTTTTGTTATATTGTGAGTTTGCATCCAAAGGCCAATGGTCCTTGTAGAGACCATAATCTTTGTGGGGGTTTAAAACCCTTTGTTTGTTAAAATTGGAACTTATCATGGTTGTATGTATGTGATGAACATTTGCATGTGCCAAAATATCAAATAAAATATCTTAGTGGTGTAATGGTGTGCACCCAATATGACCATTATCATTAACATGGTTGATGAACAATATTTTTTTCAACTTGCAAACAAATAGCCTTCCATTTTCATAGTAATTGAACCATTAATTGGGATTTTCATATAATGGCATCCTTTAGTATGTTCACCTAAATAGTCTTTTTATTCACCATATTCCAATAAGCATACATACCATAATACATTGGTGGTTTTGGTAAAACATATGTATTTTTAGAAATGTTGAAAAAGAGTTAATTTGTGAAATTAAAAAAAGAATATTCTGGAATTCTTGGAATTCATAAAATTTTGAAATGAAATCTTCAAATTAATTAATTATTCAACAAACATGTGGTGAAGCTACCCAAATATTATAATAACACCTAGTAATTTACATTGAGAGAAAATTAAGTTTTTTTTTTTCAATTTCTTGGGGGTTTTTTTATTATATTTCAAGTGATATCATCAATTATGTTTATAAGTGTTGGAAAAACTTGCACAAATATCAACATAAATTTCACTAAATTGAAATGTTAACATTAAGGAAATTAAAAACTTGTACAAATTATTTAAACATGAACAAATTGGCTTGTGGACTTTTCTTAGGGTGTTGGGATGCAATTTTAATGTTATGATTCATTTCCAAAAGTTCATGAGTAAAAGCAATTGGTAGATCCTTAAAGAGTGGTGTGATACGTCATTTCACAAAAAAAGGCCAAAAAAAACATAGTAAATTGAAAGCCAATTATATCATTGGAAATTCTAAAGAAAATTTTAGAAGATTACAACACTTTTTCCTAGCACAAGATTTCTTAATGGTAGATGCATAATTAACAACATGTTTTTAATGTATGAAATTATGGATTGAGCTAGATAAAATAATTAACCATTGACTATATTGTTGTAATACTTTAGAAGAACTAATGTTAAAGTGAAATGAAATAACTTGAAAGGTAGCTAGCATGTAATTCAATAGCATCCAACTTTCATGGGTCAAATTTCATTATGGTGTTTTTTTCAACTTTCACTTTTGTTAGGCTCTCTTTCCATTAGCTTATTGTTGTCACATGAGTTGCATGTGAAATTGTAATGACAACAAGGTAATGGAAAGTGATTGAAATCTTGTCATCTATCTCACCACATGAATGTTCATTCTCCATTGGAGAGTTGCAATTAAATTGTTCTCAAAATATAAGTAAAGTACTAATGTTTGTAATTGTAGGCTTGTTGTAGGGAACTTTCTAGAAAACTTTAACTGACACATGTTCATCAATAAAAATTGATAGATGTCACATTATGATTATAATTCATAGGTTGATTCACAACTCTACATTTCGGTCCATGTAACTTGATTTGCAAAGTTGTGAGGGGCCTATGGATGTAACTAAAGGGCAAAGTATAGTGGAAAGTTGTTGTGGGGCCAAAATTTGTGATTATGCAAGGTTTTAAGAAGGAGGTCTTTAATGGTCACAAAGGGGAGGCTTTTCATCTTGTCATAAATTGTCTATTGACATTATGAATAAAAAAATTGCAAATAACATTACCTTTACCTACAACATAAAAAGAAAAAAATTAAGGAAATATATATTTCTTAACAATTTATCAACATATGATTAATGGATTGTGGTATATACCCTTTGGGTAGTCCTGATGTTTAAATATTTCAAACAATGTGAACACATCGATAAAGTCTTTTGTATGGGTGGGAAATGATGCAACTTATCATATATGTTTTCAAATGAAGTGTTTAATTTTTTCAAAACCCATTCACTTTGAATATGTATTTAGCAAAATTTGTATTTTTAGTGTTGTCCCTAAAAAAAGGTCCTTAAATTTTAATTCAATTTTTTTTAAAAGTCAATATTTTTTTTCATATGTGATAATTTGGCCAACATATTATAAGATTGATTCCATTTCACAATAATTCATCTTTTCTTAATGCTTAGATTTTTGTTGTTTGTCATTAAGTTTTAATTCAACCAAAATATATATCATAATTAATGTTTGAAACTTCAATTTCGGTTGAAATTATTGTTCATTGTCAAAAGGTTTAAGAAAACACAATTGTTTGTAACATCTTGGAATTTGAGCCTTGATTAGGTCTAAAGTTGGAAGCACATCATTGTTAAAATCAACCTAAAAATTTATTTATATTTTGTCATTATTATGCAAGCATGCCACATTCCTCCCTTGACACCCATAATTTATAACCCCTCACAAACAAATATCTTATTTGTTTTTTTAAAATATGTTTTGAATGCCCACATTGAGTTTAAACAAGACATGAATGATTGTCATGTGGCAACATGTATGGTAAAATGTGCATTTCCTCACCACTAATGTGTTGTCATTGACATGTTAGGCAAATGATCATACATAAATCTTTGAACTTGTTTTCGAGTTTCAAAACTTGAAAGGTGATTTTGTACTCATTTGCTTGTAAATTAAGTTAGAACTTATAACCTTTTAAGTAAATATGTTTTAAATTACTTATAAATGTTGCTTGTATTTTGGTTCCAACTTAATTATGTTTGGAATTTTTTTTTGGAATTTTTGTGCATAGTAATGCATGGTTCCATATTGATGAAACTAATTTCAATATATTTTATAAATGTGGTTTATTTATTTATTTCATATTTATTAATCACTATAAACTAGATGGTGAATGTTGATTTGATGAATGAGTGATGAAAAAGACAAAAAAAAAAGAAGGTTATTTTATGAATGGAAGATGTATTAGTGGGTGAAACAACCACCAATTAATTTTCATTTCACCCATAAATACCATAAATAATTGTGAAAAATCATTAATTTTCAAATGAAATGTAGATAAAACAATAATAATCACACATTTATATGGTAAACAATCACCTACTTTCAAATAAAATTCTAATGAGAATTCAAATTTCAATATTAAACTTCAAATTTCCTATTATTGATATGTACATGTTATTTTTGAAATATCTTGGTTATTCAAGTTCTTGGGTTGACATGAACATGTGGAAAGTTTGAATGACTAACCCAAGAATTAAAAGTTCTATGAACATTCATTTATTGGCATGCATCATGTTGTCAACATCCAAAGTTTTATGTTAACATCCATTACCTATTCCAACCCACATTTTTTATGGAATGTCATCACAAATACATTAGTGGAAAAGACATTAATATATTTTCCCATTCTATAGAAATATAGCATGCAATAAGTCAAAATGTTATTGATTTTGGATTGGGAAGGTAGAATGTCATTTGTTTATGGTTCACCACTTGCATTATTAATATTATACCTACCATCTAATGCAAATGTTGCATATTCCAAAGGTAGAAAAAGATTGCAAGTAATGTTGCTTGACTAGGTACAAGTAATGTTGTTTTTACACAAATGTTTAGTTTGGTCTTTGGACATGTGCCCCAAAAAATCCAAGATTTTTGTTTTTTTTTTTTTGGTTTTGGTTTTGGAATGTGTAAAAATATATAACGATGTGTTTACAAACATTGAACATTTTATCTAAATACATAACAATTGCTACACAACTACTTCATATCTATATCAACTTTTTTTTAAGTGTTTTTTGCATTAACAATTTCCTCCTTCTCCTTTAGATCTAAATGACTTGGAACTAGTTTGGCAATTAGTTGTTGGAGAAAACATGTTTGAATGCTATGAGAAGAAAAGAAGTGGATGTTTGGAACATCATCACAATATTGAGTTGCCAAACATCCTCCCCTATAAACCAAGTAAATATGACATGCATAACACATGTGTGGAAAACTTCCAAGTTTTAAAATGCAATGTCATAATTGAAATATCTTCACACAAACCTACCCATTGTGCACATACAAGTTCACATTTGGAAACCAAATTATAATGTTTGTTGATAGGGCTATGCAAGTATCTTTGTGTTTCCCCCCTTTCCCTTTATGTATCCTTGCCTATTATTAACCTAGTTTTGAAAATAGTGACCTCCCAAGTTTTTCATCACAACTATAATAATAGTTAGAGATTCACAATAGTTGGATTCCCTCAAAGTCATGATGATATATATTATGTACATTGTAAGTCATATTTCACTATTCCTTCACATCCCAACTTCTCCCTATCCTAACTATGGTGTTATTCATGGTCTAAGCAACCAAAGGTGAACCCTAGGAAATAGTGCCTTGTTTCAAACCTAGTGTCAACTTGGCATTATTTTAAACATATTATGTAACAATATACTGTCAAATTGGCCTTGGAGGTACAATATTAATTTAATATGTATTGATTATTGTCGTTGACAAATGATAAAAATTAATTTGGGATTTTGGACTTGTCATGATTTTTTTATTGTTTATGGATGTATCCAAATTTTTAATTATCAATTCTATGTCAAGTTCCCTTTTTCTCTCATTAACCAAATTGTGACCTTTAGGATATGAAATGTAGCAAACCTTTAAGTGAAAATAACCCAAGTTGTTAGGGTTATTTACCATTCATCTAATAATGAGCAAGGAATAAGTCCCATCATGGGTAATCTCATTCCATTTGTGCAAATTGTGTAATGGGAGGTTTTTTTATGAAATGTTGTAATCCCAATTTTCTTATGTTAGTTTCATCCTAGCTAATTGTTGTACATAATAAAAGAACCTTTAAAAATGGATTAATGTTGCAAACAAAGTAGCATATGAGATGTTGTTACTCAATTTCATTAGTTTCAATTATACTTTACCTCTTTATTTTAAACATTTAAAAAATATCAATTGGCACTTATGTTGTAACTTGTATTAAAATGTGGGTGTTGCAAATGTAATATGTATCTAGAAATCAATCATTTAAAATTTCCATCAAGCATGGTAATTGCCATGATGAATGAAAGGTTGAAATGTAAATAATGCAATTTCATAGTGAAATCGCCATGAGTTTTCAATTCATGTTTTGAACAAATTCCATCTAAAGTTCCTTTAAATTGGGGTTGCAACCCATGGTTAGTGCAACAAAACCATCATTCCTTTTATCTAAATGGGACCTTGCATGTGAACCATAGAAGTTCACTATGTATCACCATTTTAAAAATTAATTGGTCCAAATTCATCTTATTAATCAAAATTGTAATTTTGATTGTAGATTTCCCTTTAAAAGTTATTGCTACTAGGCTTTTGCCTATCGCCGTTATCCTAGATACCATGTATCCAAAATTACCAAGGTAAAGTTTAATTCTCGAAGAAAAAATTCATTAAACTTTGTATTATATTACAACTATACCTCTAATTAATTCAATTTATCTTGTAGTTCTATAATTTTAGCATTAATGTAATTTACATTCCTACTTCTCTTGATTTTCATCATTTTCTTCACATGACTTCAGTCTAATATAAAAAATTACATTACACCTTTCCAACACACTTTCGTTTCTTCAAAGATTGATGTACATAGTTGCATGCTTGCACACACACATAGTAATAAACAAGAGTTCATTTACAAAAGAAAAAAAATGATTGAAGATCGAAAGAAAGGTTGTTCCTCAAAATTGCATTTTTATATTACCCTATAATTAGTTATAATTACTTTCATCTATCTTCCTTTACTAGTAATCATCTTTGACAACCTATAGTTAATTGCCTATATATGGTTTTGACTAGTTATAATTTAGTTAGATACATCATTAATAAGGGGTAGACTTTAGCTAGATTTAGGATTCGGTTGTCTCCATAATTTGACTAGTTTACTACATTCAACTATCTATTAAATTCAACTATATTTCCACATTATTGTTGATAATTATATTAGTTAACAAATAAACAATGAAATTTGGTGTGAAAATTTAAGATGTATTCATGCAAATATAACTGTGTGATAGTTTAAAATGTATAAAATTAAAATTTTAAAAAAAAATAAAAATAAAAATAAAAATTTAAAAAAAAAAACTAACGTTGAAAATTTTTAATGTGTTTATCTAGTAATGTCTAATTAAAGAACCTAGTAAGCTACTAGGTTGGATTTTTATTTAAGTTGTCAAAATAAACAACATCACATACAATCAACACTTTAATCTTTATATCTTAAAAGGTACACAATTTGGTCTAGGCAAATTAATTAAAGTGCATGAAGAAAGGGACAACAATATTTTAAAAAAAGGAGTTACAAACACCAATGTTTACGATCAATAGTGTGTTAGGTTGGTTGGATGAAAACACATTATAGGGGACCCCTATTGGGCATAGTTAAAAATAAAATTATAATATGTATAGTATAATTGCTCCAAATTTGTGCCACATTTAATGTTGGGTTTCGATTTTGGTGTTTGAGCCTTATAATTTTGATTTTACAATATATATATATAATTTAACAATAAGTAAATAGATTCAATAAGTCAAATTCATTGGTCCATGGGTATATTTATGGTGTATACATGTATCACAAACCTAGTTTCTCATTTCAAACTACATTAAAATTTGGTTTCATTAGCCATCAAAATCAACATTTATAATGGATTTAAAAAACAAAATCACCCTAACTATGCTTGTCACATTCCATGTGAATGTGATTGTTTGTTAGATTTTCAATTTACCACACACATCATGTCTCTTTTGACAAAACCTCTTTTTAGAAATGAAAATTGTCACATGGTTCAAAATATGTGGAATCACATGTTTCAGTAAATCTTCAACTTAAAAATCATATCAATTATTTTTGGAATATATAGTTGTCTTTTTTAATACAATCTTAAAAGTATTATTTACAAACAAATATACTCTAACACCACATAATATGAAATCAAATGTATGGTTTATCTATTGTTATAAAGAAAATCCCACCATTTTGTTCAACTATCCCTATTTTACCTACTACATGTAAGTCCTTAGTGCCTTATCAAAACCCTATGTACTGAAGTAAATTAAGGTATAAACACCTAGCACCATAAGAGGACCTTGAACCAAGCCCTATTATAAACCCCTATAATTGTTCAATTTGTTTGGGAATGTGTGACTATATTGGCTATCAATTTAGGGTTATTTAAAAATGAAACAATATGCCTTGAAGTTATGGTTTAATAATACAATGCATTTGTTTCAGGTGCCTTGGTATTCAATCCTTAAAACATTTAAACTTTTAAAGGCTATTTTTTTCCTCACTAAAGGCCTTTCAAATCCAACCCATAAGTTCCCAATTTGGGCACATGTGGCCACTTCAATATCCTTGCTTATCCATATTTAAAGCCTTCTTTCAAGGATTTGAGGTGGTACGCCCATAATTTATATAGGAGCGTATTTACAATATAGGTAACCCTTAACACAATTTCTCATAAATCCATAAATAATTGAAAAAATCCAAAAAAAAGTTTCAAAGTGGGTTGAATTTGAAAACTATCATCTTTAAAGGAAAAACATGTAGGAGAAAATTGAAGTGTAATTTATTAGCTATCTTTATATTCTAAAAAAATTGTGTGTTTTTACCTTATTGATTATCATATTCTTAAATATATGATTGAATCATTTTCATTCTTTTGAAATTAATTTAATAGGGGGGGGG
>Ga0209208_10004177_pt1 | contig 20578 bp, 17 predicted proteins | sample S1TSphfallax_3_FD_187694 | JGI IMG/M metagenome (GOLD analysis project Ga0209208, IMG submission 187694) | Host-associated microbial communities from peat moss isolated from Minnesota, USA - S1T2_Fd - Sphagnum fallax MG (SPAdes) (version 2) | ecosystem: Host-associated > Plants > Peat moss >...
ATTCATGCCTTTCAATGTACAACAACAACAACTGTGAATTGCTGCTGTGTGATCTTTGATCATCAATTGGGTAAGTAACATATTTCACTTGCTTGAAGTAGTAAAGAACTACCTTAATGTTTGGAAACATGCAACTGAATCTGATCTGCCAGCCTTTCTCTCTCTCTCTCTCTCTCTGTTTTTTCCCCCTTCTTTTAAAAGTGGGTTCAAAAGGCCTGGTCAACTTTACTAATAAGACAAAAAGTAATCACAACATGGGACAAAAAGTAAGCTGCTAGCAGTTGTTATTTTTATTCATTATTTTTAATTTTTTTAATTTTTTTAATTTTTTAATTTTTAATTTTTTTAATTTTAAATTAAAAAAATTCAATTTGGTGATGTAGCCAAAGTGGATCAGCACTTGGGTTTTAATATCTTTTTTTAAACAAGATATTAAAGAGAAGTTTTTGAAGCACCCATTTACACTGTTGGCTTTTTTCTTCTCAATTTGGTGAATTTTGGGCCCATTCTTTCATTAAGCAAGACCCAAATCCCCAGAGGAGAGAGAGAGTGGAAGACCAACAACATGTGAAAGCAGCAGGGGTGAAAAAAGGGCCACCCTTGAAAGAGAGGAGTGCCAAGGGGCAAAACACAATGAGATGACCAAGGATGGATGGGTATTTGATTTTGTTGATACCCATTGGTTTCGGTTCATGGAAGAACCAATAAAGAACCAAGCGGTTATAAAGGGTTATAAAGAACCAAGTTATTTTGATTTTTTCTAAAGTTTTAAGAACCGTGATTATATATCAGAACTGGTTCTTTGAATTTTTAAGAATTGTGGTTATGAACCTTAAGAATTGTGCTGGTGACTGCCAAAGGTGTGTTCTGAGAACTGCCCAACATTGGAGAGAACCAAGCCTAGATGCATATAGAAAGAGAGGGAAGGGGTAGTGACTAGTGACCCTAATTTGCAAAATAAGAGATGGATAGATTACTGGCAGAGTTGTTCATCAAGGAAATTGCATGCAATTGGACAAACTGGGTTTCTAGCACCTTGAGAGCATTTCCACCATTCACCCACTTTGCAATGCAGTACCCTAAATCTAGTAGCCAAATTGACATGCAAAGTTCACAACTTCCCCTTTTGGCCAAATGTTTACCCATCCAATGTCCATGCCATCAACTTTCAGTTGTCATCATCTTCTTTCACATCTTCCGACATAGCCATCTAGGCCCGCTCTAATCATTCTCTGATTGCTCTTTCATCTCAATCACACCCATGTTTGATGCAAGCTTCCAAGCCTCAACACACCTAGCTTAATTAATTGTGTTTGCTCATTGTTGTGTAGTTGTAGGTGTGTGGAACAATGGAACAGCAGTTGGTAAGCTTGTACTTTGATTGCAAATTGAATTGAAGGACAATGACAAAGATGATGTCGATGTTCACCTGTCGTTAAAATATGAGGTCGAGTTTCATGGGCATGTCCACCATGGTGGGTTTTAGCTAGTCATAGAACAAACATTGACGGGCAAATAGAGGCCAAAGAGGAAAGGCTTTGGTGTGATTACTTTATGGGATCACCTTTGTACAATGACAAATTGTTCAAAAGGCAATATTACATGTGACATAGTTGTTCTTCCACATGGTGGAATTGGTGATAGCCCATGATTATTTATTTGTGAAGAAACATGATGATTGTGACCAAATGGCCTCGCCACTACTTTGAAAGTGCACAACAACAATTCCCATGACGACCTATGGCCATGTTGTGAATGCTTGTGATGAGATTCGTGAAAGCATGGCCATGTTATCATTGAAGAACTTTGCAAGTGCAATTCATGACCTTTTCAAGGACTAATACCTTAGACAATCAATCAAGGTTGATTCTTGACAAAATCAAATTCAAATCAAATTCCTAAGGGGTTTGGAACATGTTTGCTTCTTTAGATTACATGAATTATAAGTGGAAAAATTGTCACATAACTTGGCAAGGTCAATTCATTGACAAATTTAAAAGCAACTTCATAATCCTTGAAGTCATTATGAATAGGAGTTTGGGGATTTGGCATTGTTTTTTTAATTGCTAGGTGGTAACAACCTTTGTGTCTTGGATAAGAGTCACTTTTGCTAACCTAGAGCAAGCAACAAATTTAGATGTAGGGTAATGGCATTGAGTACTTTCAATATTATGTGCTAGTGAACAACATTTATCCCAAGGGGAACATCTTTGTGACAACCATTCATGAACCTCAAGTAGAAAGTAGGTGCCAATTTGCAAAAGAACAAAATACATGTAGAAAGTATGTCGAAAAATGCTTTGGAAATATGTATTACAATCTTCATGAGCAATCATTCGTAATCCTTCTAAGTTTTGGGACATACATATAATGGTAGACATTGTGTATATGTATGTGATTTTGCACAACATGGTTATAGAAGATGAAGTTGATTTAAACTAGATCCATGTTTTGATCACCAAACCATTCACCTGAAACATGGTTTGAGTAGTATGTAGAAGGAACATATTAGATTGATGATCTAAAGTCTAGATAGCCATTTCAATTTGAAAAACAACTTGGTGCATTTGTGAGATTTCAAAAGCAACAACATTTGCTACCAATCACATTAAATAAAAATGTGAGTTTCATTCATTTACATATTGCATTTACTCTTGCATCTAGCAAACATTTGCCATGTATGTCTCTACTTGATTATCCTTAGGCAACTCATGATAGGTGGCATGGTGATGTTGTTTTGTTATATCTGTGGTGGGGATGGAATGACTATGTTTAAACTAGGTGGTGATATTACAAGCAAGTGATCAACATTCAACCTTGTTTGAATCCTTTGCAATTCATCTCCTATAAAACTTGAAATATTCACAAGCTTCTTGAAAGAAAAGTTGCATGTCAAAAATTATAAACAAATCGATCTTGCTTTGGTTTTGAAAATTTGCATTTTTCTTTACAATTGCAATTCTACTATGTCTACTATTTCAATTAATCCATGCCTACTATTGCTCTAACTGGAGTTCAAAAGCACCTGCTTTGATTTTGCCCATTTGATCTAACCCTTTCATTACCTTTGAATGATGTGGTCAAATTGCTAGAATATCAAGGAGACCTATTGGGGACCCCAATATCCACCTTGCATTTGTTAGCTTTTGGTGATGCCATTGAATGTTGGTGTTTCACAAGAGTGGATTTGCATGCATTGTTCAACATTTCACCCCAACGAGAAATTTCATGCAATAACCAACAATGCAAAAGGTAAAAGAGATGTGTTGTGGGTGCTTGGATTTGTGAAGTTGTAAAGTTTTCAATATTCTGTTTTTAGCATTCATGCTAACAATGTTTAGCCAACTTTGCAATTAACAATGAATTTAATAATGTCATGTTGATGATTCCCCATGTCATTTTTAGTGACTTCATTAAAAATTTATTATTCCAACTAATTTTTTTTATTATAATAATTAAAGATCCAATCTCAAAATGCATTATTTTTTAAACCGTTCTTTATGATCAAATCTTGTGAATCATTGAAGCAATGGCATAGTCACATTATAACGAAAAAATGTAGTGTTATTGCTTTACATATACCAAACCATCATAACATTGGGTACACAACCATGGTGAGAATGCATATGAAATAGATGGAAAAATGCACAAATGTTTTACATCAGTGTTTCCATAACAATTGCACAAATATAACAAATACTTTAACCTAATAGGATTCATACAACAAAATGAGTTTCACATGATTTGGTGGACAAATCCTTCCAAACACCTCTTTGTGACTATAATGGTCATTTTTTCTCGTATCAAGGATTTTTCTAATCTTGCAACAAAGTCCCAATCGTCCCCACAATATAACACCATGTAAATTCATAAGGTATTTTCTAGATGTGTGTATTTGTTGTCTCCCAAATTGCAGATGACATCAACCCAGATTCCTTAAAGTTCTCAATATTGAACAATATAAGTGTCACAAATGGTAATGCCATGAAGTTCATTCATTTGAATGTTCATCCATGTAGTGAACTTGTATTTAAGTCCTAATTTAGTTTTAGTTCATTTCTAGTTAAGTTGTAATTCATTTATAGTTAATTATCAACCAACTTTTAGTTCACTCTTAGCTCATTGTTAGTTCACTTCTAGTGAACTTTTAGTTCACTCTTAGTTAAATCCAAGTTAAGTTTGAATTAAGTCTAAGTTAACTCCCAATTAACTTCAAGTCAAATCCTAGTTAACTTTCAATTAAATTTCAATTAATTCATAGTTGATTCTTAGTTAAAAAGGTTCTTAAAAGAAATAATTAATTGATCCACACATAAACTTTCTTGGAAGCTTCCTTGAGCTAAGTCCCCCAAAGGGGTATAAATAGAAGTAGGACCCCTCATTTTCTTCATTATGTTCAACACCAATCTTAAGCATAATCTTACACCATAACCTTGTCATGTTTTTTTCATGTTCATGTTTACATATGTTAGTTCAATAAAGATTTGTTTTCATGTTGTTTTGCACATCTCATGTTCTTGTTTTTAGTTCTTGCATTTTTATTTTTGAATCATACAATCTTGCCTTGTTCTTTGTTTAAAAGTTAGACTTACACCTTTCTTTTAGCTTTTGTTCTTGTGATTCTTCATGTCCTTGACACTAAATCTTTCAAATTTCCCTGAATTCACACAACATATTCACCATTAACATCAATCTTTGATATTGGGTGCTATTGACTAGCCATTTAGTCCCCTATGTTTCTCATCATTTCCACGAAATACATATGCATTTTCATTTGTGCTATTACATGATTCCTACACTCCAACTTTAATGTGTAGTGGAATATTATTAAAGTTGCTACAACAATATCCACACACTAACAACAAGATGCTTAAAATTGTTCCAAAAACCACAAAACCTCCACAAGATTACTAAAAACTAGGTACTCAGTTTTGATAATATCTCTATCTTTTATCCTTTATATCACTACCTCTTCATAATCTCCACCAATTGTCCTCCCATTAAGCTTCCACCATCACCAAAGTCCATCAAGCACAAGAAACAACTCGCCATTGTAGCCATCACACACTAACACCTCCAATTCAGCTCCACCATTCCTTAATCCATTTCATCACTACAACAAACAAACAATGCTACATACAACCTCTAAGAAGCAAAAGAGGTCTTCATCAACCATTCCTTCTTTTGTCTCTTTCCCATTTCCAGTCCTATACCTTTCTTCATTAGGTCTTCATCCACCAAACAAGCTCATCCTAACTTCTCTTCACCCCGCAACACATCCTCATTGACAACAAAGTTATTCCCTTTCTTCCCCCTTGCTAATATCAAATCTATATATGCAATTGTTAATGAGGTCATAGATACCCTCCACAAAGCTCCACTTGAGCACCTAAATTGAACAAAATCACTTTAGCACCCTAAATGTAAACATGGTAACATGATCCAAACTTGTCTCCTTTGTCTTGAAATTGAAGTTGTTAGTGAGTCTTGATGGCCTAGTGTGACAAACAAGATCGATTGATTTGTTTGTTTTTTTTTTTCCATTGGTTTAATTGCTTAAACTATATTTTTAAGCATTAGTTACAATCCTTAACAAATGTCTTTGGGAATTCTATGCTCATTATATTCATGTATGTTATATTTCAAATATTATTATAGAAACAAATCACACATTTTAAACATGAACTTAAGTTATCATTTAAAAACATGCAAAAATAAGGAATACTTATGTTTGGAGCAGGTCATGTTGTTGTGACCACACTTCACACGTGCCCATGTTTGCTCTCAATATTGTGTAGACAAATAGAGGGTGAGAAGAGAAATTCTACAAAGGCCTACGTGCTTTTGAAAGTCTGGAGCTGTGTGTGTGCAGGGTTGCAAAAAATGATATTAATGCCAATATGCACAGCTAGTCACTCTTGGTTGTTAGTTTACTACCAACAATGGTGATGGCTCTAAGGAGGAAAACACACCAATTTGCTTTTCTCCTGTTCTCCTGTTCTCTCTACACCAAAATCACAGTACCTTTTGAACATGTATATATTACACAACAGATATGATTCAATATTTGGTCAGTCCATAATAGTTTCAAATTCAACATACAGGAACCTTCCCTATCTGTCGAAACGACCAACAAATTGCTCAGACTGTTTGTTAGGTGGGCTCAGACGGTGTGACTAGCCATTTTGTTTCACCAAGTAGGCAGATGTTTTAGTTGAAGCAATTTACTGGACCTGACTGCACAATTCATATTCCCAAACAAAAAATTACTCAGACTTGTTTGTCTGGGGGGCTGGCTGTTTTTGTTTCCCCCCAGTAAGCAGATCTTTTAGTCGAAGCAATTTGACCTTGCTGGACCCCACATGACAATCCCCAAAGGATCTATCTAAAGGAGAGGGAATTCCTTGTCCATTTATGTCTCTGACATAAATCATTGATGGGGAATGGGTACTCACTGCCTTTTACTCTCTTCACTTGGAATTGGGCCCCAGATCTCCTCATCTTAAGAGCCAGTTGGCAATATGGAGCTTTAGCCTATTTATACACCCCCCAAAAACCCCACCTGTGAATCATAAGATGGGGAATAGTCACATGGATTGTCACATTTGTGAGCCAACTGGCCATGAAGAGCTTTTTAGTACAATCTATGGGGCCCATTGGAATCAGTGATTGATGGAGGAGCACACCCACCTACTATTTAGTGTTTATCTTTTCACTAGTTGATTCCAGCGTGCCCTATCATAGGCCTATCATCAATATGCTATCACCAACAATGACTGAAAAATAGTCCAGTAATACTTGCACAAATGGTACTTGAATCTATCTATTCACATAGAAGTGCACCCAAGTCCTCAAACAAAATGCTCATTGATACAACTAAGGCCCTGTAGAATGTAAACATGAAATTTAATCTTGTAACTGCTAGGTAGTGTAATCGCACGTCCACAGTCCATGCCGTCAATGACTTTTTTGAAGGTTCAAATACACAAACTTTTTGCTGATTGCTGTAGTACCTTAGCCTTCCTCACCAAACTCACGAGTGAATCTCTCTTGGACTTCAAGATCACTCTTGCTCACTGTAGGCCTTTGCTTTGCCAAGACTTTGTCAAAATCACCCTTTGTAATGGGCGGAGGTAGAATCTACAGTACAAGTATGCACCCATTTAAAACAAAACGAGTGTTAGGATTGCAAACTGGAGGCTGTACACACTCAATTATTCCAGCCCAAACACAATGTTACTATCAAGGCTGTCTAAATGTTGGTGACTTCAGCAGGTAACTATGACAGAAAGGTCCTATATACTGCAAATAGAAAAGAAATTTTTTGTTGTTCAAGGGTTGATAGCTTGTTCACCTTAGCTGCCAGGCCTGCAGAAGCAAGCTCAATCATGGTAGTCTGCTTTGCATTACGTTCCCGAGGCCCACATGGCATCCACATCTCCTCACCTTCCTCAGTTACAAATTGCTTGAAATGCATAGCATCCTGGGTTTTTCGAACAGGTTCAAATAAGACATCCTTTACCTGCAAGCACACCCAAATTCTCATCTGTCAGCCTTAATTGGATTCAGCAGCAACATATGCAGGCTTAATCAGGTTTGAAAATGTAGAAGGTTTGAGTAATCGTCTACAAATTGTCAGAGCCTCCAGTTATTTACTACACTGTTTGCACTGGTATGGGGTGTTCAGTTGGTAAATCATTGATGTTACTTTTATCAACTAGAGCCAAAAGGTAGCACACCAGTTTCCAGTATCTTCATTGACCATGTAACAATAGAGTGCAAAAAGGGGTTTCTAGGTCCATAACTTACAGCAACAGCGACATCCGAACCTGAGAAACCATCTGTCTTCCTTGCCAAATCCTCAAAATCTTTCTCTGACAAATTATGTGGTGTATCACCCAGATGAACCTGAACCAATTCAGCAGTAAAAATGCACATAAGCTCCATGTACAGGTTGCTCTCACTACAGATGGAACACTATGACACTTCTACCACCAAGGACCCAGGTTATTGACTTCTATTGTTTAAACTTAGATTTGAGGATTTACAATTTTCTTTTCACTTATAGAATCAGATTCTCATGAACGAGCAGCCACATGAACATCAAGGAATCTGTTAGGAACAAAAATAGAGCTCCAGGTTTATGCTCTGGATATGTGAAATGGCCATGCAGCATAACAGCTAAAAGCACCAGTTGGACACATATCCATAGTGTCTGAGAACTTCAAGAACAAGTTAAGCAGAAAGCTATTGAACATATTGAACAAGCACTTACTTTGAACATGTGTTGTCGAGCTTTAAGTTCAGGTAGAGGAATGTAAATTCGCTTATCAAAACGGCGCCTCACTGCCTGCCTTACCAACATCAATGTCAGATATGTACCCATGCACAAAAGCACAGGCCCCCCTTTGTTTCTCCTATCATCAATCACCTCTCTTTCCCCTCTCATCACATTCAAAAGCACCACATAACTCTCCCAGATATTGTAACATTAATTCAAGACATATGTACTCATACACAAACTTAAAAATTCTCAGGCTACTTGCAAATACGTCTCCACAGGCATGTCTTCTGCGTATGAACTACCTACTTCTACTACTGAGAGAAAAGCTCACTTGATCTAAGGAGTAAGGTGTGTTGGTTGCAGCCAAAACCAGAACCTTTGTGTCCTGGGTTCCTACCCCCTGCCAAAAAACAAAATATCAACTTTAATGCAGCAATCCAAAAATCTCAAGACAATGGCAAGAAGAAGCTTGGTTAAGGTCCTCACTTGGAATTTCCAAATATTGACTTAGAAGGCTTGTCCAGCAATTTCACAAACAGATAAGTAGATATTTTGGACTTGTGAAACTCATAAGGACTCACCAACAATCAACACAATTGATTCCAATTTGGGAACTAAATGAGAGGCTGAGAGTAGTGGACCCTAAACACATACTTTTAATCCTAACCCATTATACCATTATATAGTTAGAGGTACCAAATCTTCTCTAACTATCGCGTTTCCTCCATTGGATAGCCCATGCCTAAGTCTTTGAAGCAACCTCTGAGCCAACCATGACTGTGAAGCAACTCACTGATGGTTTACAGTGACCCTGGACCAAAACTACTGTCCCTAACATATAGTACATGTATATTGTCTTTTGTCAATGTTGCTTTCAGTGAAAAGGCCACTACTGCCATGTGGAAAAAACCAAAATAGACCCCTGCAACCCTTTATTCAGGATTTTCCAAACAAAGCCGAGTAGTCTAGCAATGAGAGAAGATCAAAGAGAGTAGAAATGGTTGACCTGCATTTGCACTAAGAGTTCAGTCTTGATGCGGCGGGAGGCCTCACTCTCATTTCCTTCACCACGGGTACCACAAAGTGAGTCAATTTCATCAATGAAAATGATGGATGGTGCAGCCTCACGAGCCATCTGAAATAGATTGGCCACTAGCTTCTCACTCTCCCCCATCCACTTTGAGACCAAATCAGATGAAGAGATACTGCAGCCCAAATGTTGAGAACACAGTTAAGAGCCTCCTCCATCATGTCCTTAAAACTGTGATAATGCTTCAAACATACACACCTAAACTGCTTTTAAATATCTTTATCCAGCTTGATCACCCAAGATCATGGCAATTCAAAATTCAACAGTATAATGTCAACACTTCATGTAGAATTCAGGGTTGCACATGCTATCACATTGATCAGGAATGCTTCACTGTGGAACATTCATTGTTCGTGTCAAACCCTTAAACAAAGGACCTCACTTTTGTATTGGGAAATTTAGCTGCAATCGGAAATGCAGCTAAATTACTTTTAAGATGTTGACATAAGAACTTCCCAAAGAAGTGAGATTGAAGATGAACCTGAAGAAAGTGGAGTCAGCTTCTGTGGCAACTGCTTTTGCAAGATATGATTTTCCAGTTCCTGGAGGCCCGTACAGAAGAAAAGCTCGCCATGGTCTTCGCTTGCCTATATCCACAGTTTAAAATTAACTTCATTAGTACTGTGAACTTCTCCTTATGATTTTTGCCAACCCCAATAGAACTGAGAGATCACATGATTTTAAGATTACAGAGATTCCAGATCAGACAGCATATCGGCAAACCCAGCCCTAAAGAAAAAAACCAAAACTAAAGTGCAAATTGAACAGCAGTGAAAGTCACACCATTGCCCTGTTATCATGATTGTCAATTAGAAGGTAACAGGACAATGAGTGCAGTCATAACTTTATGAGAGTCACTCATAAAGTGTTAAACTATCACCCTCATCATGAATAGCAGTGACAAGCTGCCATAATTACACACTGGCTTCATCAGCTCCTGACGATGGTTGTAGACAAGTATAAAACAATCAGCCCAAAGTTTCAGGCAAACCATTTCAGCCCTCAGTCCCTGTTGTGTTTCCAGAAGCAACTAGAAGACTCAGTATGATGTTGTCTAAAAAGACTGCACAATTAGTATCCATCAGGATAACAATTTGACTGCTCAAAGACCCAATGTGAGAAACAAGAATCCAAAAGGAAGTCTAGCCAGGAAAATAAATCTAAAGCTTTAGCTACCTTGAAGCAATGGAGAGACTACATAAACCTTACATCATCCTTATTCTTTAACCAAACAAATTTGAAGTTGAGGGTTACCTCTGAATCCACAAAAAAAAAACTGAAGAATGGGACTGAAGAATAATAAAAAATGCTGACTAGAAGTTTTATTCTAGGTTTTCAAACCCAATAGTTTGACCTTTGTCTCAAGAGTCAGTATACTGCACCAAAAGGGGAGAAGAATTCAGCACTTTAAGAACTTGATGACTACAACTGTTCCCAAGGAGTCTCTCAGAACCAATTATTTCCAGAGGGGGGGTACATCAGTTTTCTGCAGCATGGCAACCAACAGCTCATTGATTTGGCAGAAGAATGCCATCATTTCAGAAGTAGAACTGTCTGCATTTACACACGTACAGGTCTACTTCTACCCTGTAGACACTCTGAGAAAGAAGTAAAACAGCATGCATTTATAAACCTAGGTTTACTCAAGATCTTTTGGAACTTCCAAGCCATAGAAAGGAGAGGAAGACCAGGACCACACTTTGCTCTAAACTTAGTAGCAGAAGTCAAAGAACTATGAAGACTTAGAGCTTCAGATTCTGACATATTGAACTTCCGGAAAATTAAACTCAGAAGACTGAAACAACATAATGCTTCATTCAGCTGAACAAAAAGTTATTACTACAAGTATCCATGTACTGCTGGAATCTCTTTAGGTAATGAGAATCAACACAACTCAAGGAAACTCTAGAGTAAGCACTATCACCAACCACTAAGGGGCAAGGATTGTATGTTCAACTTTGACATAACCACGGAGTTCTGATTTCCATTTACTCAAGATTCCATGCACCCCTAGGATCTCTTCTTGCTTGGAAAAAAAACTGCCATAAATGATTATTTCCTTCAAACAATATCATACAATCACAACCCTCTGTACCCTGAGAAGCAATCCATATTCTAAAACAGATTGTACAACCATCAATACAATAACCACAGTGATGGTAGCAATCAGTAGATTGGGGTCAGAATTAAGCAAAACAAGGCTACAATCATTGCAGTGAAAAGGTTAGGTCAAGTTAACTGTAGAAACTAATCCTGTTGGAGGTGTTGGACGGAATCAACACAGCCAAAATGCGGTGAGTTGTTCAGATAGGAGCCCATGAGTGGAAGAGATCTCCAAGGAGAGGCAGGTTCTATGCGAGTGCAATTGGGCAAAGATGATGGACATGAGAGAAAAGGTAGTCAGAAGTGTTGGGAGAAGAACCCTAAAAAAATATGGTTCAAAGGATCTTGGGAAAAAAACAGGAACCTGTGAAGAACTGCGGGAATTTGACAGGAAGAATGACGGCCTCCTGAAGTGCTTGCTTGGCACTTTCCAGACCAGCAACATCCCCCCATTTCACATTAGGCTTCTCGCGGATGATAGCGGAATTGAGTCCTAATCTCAGCTTGGCTTGCTCGGGATCCTCACCATCGCCTGCATCTCCTCCCCCGCCACCGCCCTGTTTGGACTTAGGTTTAGCAACCAAGGCACCATCACCGTTGGCGGTTGGCCCCTGTCCACCACCTTCGTCCAGCACGGCCCTGATCTCCTCAGCCCGGCGCAAATACTCCGTGAATTTCTGAGTGATAGCTTCCTTGATCTTGGGATTCTTCTCGTATTTGAGATGCGTCTTGAAATACTCCAAAGCATTCATGTAAAGTGGGAAAGCCTTGGCATAGTTACCGGCATTGTCTTCAGCTACGGCTTGTCTGACGTATTCAATCGCCTGTTCCTTGAAGTTGCTATACATGGCTTCACCAAATCCGAGATCCAAAGCGAGGCGCCTTTCTTCTTGTGTGCTGCTATCCTAAGAAAAAAACGGAACGACGTTCTTTTTTCCCCCGCTCGTCGAAAAAACGCGATCCAATAACAACAACAAAGAAACCGACAAACCTACCTAAGAAGGAGGTGGCCACAAATCTAGGTCAAACACAGGCAAGCTCCAAGAACCTCAAAACGACTCTATTATCTCTCCCACTCCGCCACAGGCGGTCACGAACTTGTTTCTGATACACAAAGAGCAAAGAAGCCGAGCTAGACGCATCGGTGGTTTCCGGCAGATACAAACACGGATGGCGATGTCGAACGAAAGAGGGGCGGTAGAAGAGCGAGGACTTGAAACATGAAAATTTTACGAACAAGGAACTACAGGAGAGAATATCCGGTAGGCTGGCTCTTCTAGCACACAAACAAAGAGAGAGAGAGATAAGAACAAGAACAAGAACAAAGCAGTAGAAGCAAAGTAAAAGACAACAAGCGCGTGTGAAGAACGCTGCAGCGGAAAGAGAAGAAAATCGCAGCAAGTACGCAGGCCAACGCTCTCTCTCTCTCTGCCCACCACCATCAACGTTGTCCAAAAGAGAGAGACGACGGACCTCTGATTAGTGACTTACTAATTTCACCTCATTTGATTAGTAGGTAGTAAGTAAGTAGTAACCCGTAACCTCCTTCACTCGCTCTTGGTCTTTGCTACGTGAGTCGCAGCCCCTTTCTTCTTCTTTTTTTGGCTGGCTATATAAAGCGAAAAATGGATATATATATAAATTAAAAAGTGCTAAAATCAAGTGCTTTATGAGATGTTCAATAGCCAAAATTCGACCACTTTTTTTTTTTTTTTTAAATCTCCAGATCTGGATACATGTAGCAAAGAAATTAAAGAGGGCTGTTTGAAAAGTCTTACTTTTCATATTTAGATTGTAGCCAAATTTGGCTACATTTTTCTTGTGGATCATCGCCAATTTGGGGTACGTCATAAAATCGGTAAGAAAAACACTGGCACTACTGAGTCATGACCTGATTAGTGTTTTTCACTAATCTTTTTTTAAATATACTTAACAACCTGGTTTTTTTTTAGTGCGTTTGTTGTTGGCAAACTATGGTGAAACACTAAACACCGGATTAAGATCCAAACAAATGCCCTGATCAGTGTGATTAAGTGAAGTGCTTAGTGACTACCAAAAACAAGTTCACTAAGTGTTAATCGTCGAATTCATAAAGCTTTGTCCATCATCACCAAAACATGTTTTGGATTCAAAAAAGTTTTGTCATCAAAGCATCCTTTCGATGTCACATTGCTTGCTTGCTTTCACCTTTCCTTTTTGTTGCACCTTCTTTTTCTACCACATTCATGTTTCTCTCTATGTCAAGGCATTTCTTCTATGTTTATGTTTTCTCTATATCAATGGCATTTTTTTAACATTTATGTTTTTTTCTATATTAATGGCAAATTCTCTTTGTTGCAAGGTTTATTATGAACAAAAGAAAAAAAGGCATATACTAACAATAATGAACCATGTTCTTTTGTTTCCCATCCCTTAACATGTGTTAGAACAAAAATTGTTTCATACAAATCTTTTGAAAGTCCACAACATCTTACAATGGCAACTTAAATATAAAATCCAAAGTCCTTTCTTTTGTTCAAATGATTTTGAGTCCCCTCACACAAATATTTACAATTTTAACATAGTTTTTAAAAAAAAGATCTATCATTATATTTTTTCATTATCATTATCATTTTTTAATTTCAAGTTTTGCCAAAGATCAACACTTTCAATTTTGAGGTGCATCGTAAACTTAACATCTCATGAATTTATAATAGAAATCGTGCAAAATTTCTTCATTCAAAATTCGTATATTTCAAGCATTATTATTGTACATTACAAACACATTTGACTCACAAATTTATAGGAAAATATGAAATTCATGTGACATTTGTTTATCATAGGTTTGTATTTCATCTGTCAACACATTTATCCATGTGTCAAATGTGTTTTCAACACATAATATTTGTGTGTAAAATGTATGAATTTATGAATGAATGAACTTTGCACGGTTTTCATTATTAATTCGTTACATGTTAATTTGTGATGTGCTACATTAAACCCTCGTTATGCAATGTAAAATGGCGTTTTTATTCTTTCCATTCAATTTGATAAAATTATTCAACACCAAATTTTTTTTCATTTTTTCATAACCCATTATAATCCTTACATGCTTATTATTATCAATATATGTCATTCAATGCAAAAAATGATTTTTATTCTTATTTCACCATCTCATCAAATATGTCATGTTGGGTAGTTGCAAGCTACAATGGTTTATTCTATGTCCCTTTTTGGAATTCTTACAAAATATACTCTCTTCAAATGCCATAAACACATTGTAAAATCATCAATTGAACAAAAATATTTATAGACTAAAATTGTCAACTTGAATAAAAATATTTATTGAAGGGTGAATTCAATAAACATACACCAATCATATAATAATGGACTTTTAAAGTGAACATATGGATTATATTTTAGCTTTTGCATTAACATTTGAATGCATTTTTTGTTATGATTTTTTTTTAAAAAAATTACAAGGACTCAATATATGATACATAATGGAAAAATATATATGGATTGAAAAAAATTACAACAAAAACTTTAACCAACAAATAACTATGGATTTTTGAATGATTGAATTTGAACCTTATTTTCAAAAGTTTCTATCTTGATCATTTTTTGTTGGATTGACAATTTTTTCCACCTAACATGTATGTCAAAGATTTGTTTAAATAGGTAGCCTTTCATATGGAATTTATTAGTTAATTAATGATCACATAAGGCCCATTCAAAATTGGTTTTTAACTATTTTTTCCATTTAGTGTTAAAATATGAATTTTGGGATTGGGATGCTTGTCACTTTTGAGCCACCGTAACTTGCATCTACCCTCTTATTTTTATTAGAGTTTGATTTTTTTTACAAATCTACCTTCATTTAAGATACCTTGTAAAGGTTTTTTATGTTTTCAATTTCAACACTAACAACTTCCAATTCAAAATCCCAAACATTTTCTTTTTAAATGCAATCTTTTTCTAAAATTCACTACATGCCCATTTTATAGCTCGAACCACCTCACATTGTCCTCATATCTCAACATCAACCCTTAATTATATGGAAGTACATTGTTCATCCTAGATTAATTATATGGCCTAATGGAAGAGTTTAAAAACAATGACCACAATTCTACTATAGCTACCATCCAATATTCTAACTTGCACACAAGTCCATTCACCAAAACACTTAACTTTGCACCTCCGCAATTTTACACACCTCCTTTACTTTAACCTTTTTCCATCTTTTTATTCTTTCCCACATCATTTTTAGGATCATCTTGTAAAACATTTCTACCATCACCTACTTCTCTCCCAACATCACACACAAATTCCACATTTTTAAAAAAATCATATAACTTCTTCCCATTATCTTCATAAACTTTTTGGACTGTTATGAAGCTTGAAAATAATACAATAACAAATTACAACCTTTCACCTTGCAATAAAAAATAGACAACAACTTGTTAAACTTCAAACCACTTCACATTCACACTCCTCCAATTGCATTCCATGGCCAATGTTAAAAGTTGATGTGACCCCAAATTGCATATTGATCATTCTTGAAACATGAAAAAGCTCTAATTTAGGGCTACATTACAATGGACACAAACAATTCCATAACATTTGCAAGCAATACAATGATGTTAGTAGCAAACATATCAAATGGGAGAACTAACAAAAGAGGATCATCAAGAGAAATAAGAAGTTAAGTGATGTGTACAAGGTAGGAAAATCGGAAACAACAATGAAGTACCAACAATGATCAAATGTAAAAATGTTGAGATGTAGTTGAGAATGAATTGATAAATTCAAAAACACACATAGTATTTGTTGTGCCATGGTAGAACACGATTATGAATGAATTTCATAAGCTTGTTTATAGTAAGGTGCCAAAAAAGGCAAAATGTGTAAGATAAGTAGGATGAACTTATTTTAAATTACAAGAAAATTGTAGACTATTGCAAAGGCACTAGCCATCACATATCATTTTGGGAATCCACCTTGAATCATTGTATTGACTCACAAGAAAATAGGAATATCAAGTTGTAGATTTGGCTTTCATCTAATCACCAATGTCTTGATTAAAGAATACTTCATCATAAAAACATGACAATCTATGTTGGTGTAAAATCAAAGAATTCATCATGGCATGAAAATCTACTTTGCCTATGGAAATTCAAAAGGTAATTGACACACTAAATTGGATTTAGTTTCATGGCACAAAACAAAACATTCACACATTTACAAAAAAACTTGCAAGAATTGTCTAGACAATACAAGTTTTGAAAAATAAATCACATGATTATTAGTACCATATTGTAGCCCATATGTTGTGTGTTTAAAACATGTATGAAGTACAACTAAACATGACACATATTTTGGGTGAAAATCTTTTATCCTACTTATACGTGTTTCATACATGTTCTAGATGCATGACATTCACAATATGTCAAACCTTTGAATTTTTTTTTCACACAATCATTATTGCCAAATTGTGGCCCAAGAAATTTGTGATGATATTTTGGGCCTACTTTCTGAAAAATCTAAAATGATAACATCACATTATGATAACTAACATTGTGACCTAAATAAATAACATAAAAAACCATAAGTTTTGTTCTAAACTTAATTACAACCTTAATTTTATCAATACTTGACCCCTTTTGTGAAGTGACTTTAAAAAGTTGGCATAAAAATCATCCTACTCCTATAATTCATGATCTACATATAATCAAATTCATAATAATGTTCACCTTGCACATTACAATGGGTCAAATACACATGTGGGGAACATTCCCAAAATTCCAAAATTAAATGGGAATATTGTTTCATCTTAGGACCTTTATTTGGGGAATGCCCCCATCTTGAGGCTTTACCTTAAATAAATATCATAGTACCTTTTCAAGTTTGGCACCTTCATGCCAAATAATTAATTTGACGATTAAATTTTGAATTTTGAAAATTTTGACACTATGTATTAAATTTATTATAACCAAATGTTTATAGAAGAGATATTTTGTGCTTTTGTGGCTAGGTGGTCATTAAATTAGTGCTAAAAGCTAATCAAAGAGGTTTAGGGATCAAACTTAGTTGGTTGCATGATTTAAATTTTTTTTGGTCATAACTAACTATTAATATCCAAAAAAATTGACAAATTTGAAAATAATTTAATTTATGCTGAACTTGAAAAGGTACTAGGATATTGTTCTTAGAATAGGGGAAAAAAAGGTTTTATGCATTTTCCTTAAGAGTGAAAAAGAAATTATGCCTATTTATGCTTATAAATGTAAGGTTCTTCCCATTGTTACAAAATAATTGTAATAATTAGTATTGGGTAGTTATCAAAATAGGGACAAACCTTTATGATTACATACCTCAATATATATCTTTAATTTTCAAAGGGGTACTTCCAAAACAACCATGCTGCTTTGAAATTGACAATGATAAAGGTTTAAAAGAACCATTAGAAACCAAAGAACCATTAATTAATAAAACTTTGCAATTTCACTTGATTTCTTATTATGGTTTGGTTGAAGAACAATGGGTTGTTTGAGTATAGTAGTTGTGGGCTAGACATGCAACTTTCTTCCAAGCTCCATATTTGTCACCAAATTTATTTTATAATAGATGGAGAAGAAAAAGTTCCATTGTTGACATCTCTTGATGAAAGGTCAAAAGGCACAACATTCTCCTCCTTTGATACTTTTGAATTTTTTTTCTATGTACAAGAAGCACAAATGGTGGTGGGAGGTTATGATGCCCACATACAATGATGTGTGGAAGAAGGTGAAACATGCGATATGGAGGAGGAAATAGAAGCCCGAAACAAATGTCCCCAATTACTACTTATTACATACCTATCCATGTAATGAACATCTTTCATTTTTCATCACTTTTGCTTGCAATTTTTGTAGACAACTTCAATTTTCTCCTTTCCATCTCCACAATGTCTTTGTGTATCACATGTGTTGTGTTGATTTTTGGTTCATTTTTTCCTCCTCCTCTTCTAATTTTTGTGTTCTTATTTTATTTGCTTAAACAAGTCCTTTTGAACTTGAGAGTATTTTTCTATTGTTTTGAAGTTGTGTTTTCTTTGAATTTGTCTTTTGTTTTTTGGTGGGTGATGAAGTATAGTGAAATTTAAGTTTGGGGAACAATTTGTGAAAGGTGTGGTGAACACATGATGCCTTTCAATTTTGAAAAAAAATTAATTATTTTTTGCATTGGGTCAGAGTTTCGTCAAGAGAGATTTGTATTTGGATGTTTGTTGGTTTGATTTTGAATTTTGAGAGTTGTTGTCCAAAGGATTAATGGGGATTTTTTTTTTCAATTAAAAAAATGTTGAATATTAAATTTCTCTTATTATTTTCTCCCTTTCCTTCCTTTTCTAATTATGTTTGCCATAAAATAACCATTTACTAATTGTGATTCTCAACAACTCACCTTGAATGTCCTCATTGAAAATTCAAACTAGATTGGGTGATTTTTCTATAATTAATTTAAAAATATTTGCTTGGTTGTTTTGTTTTCGCATCTTGGTTAAGTTTCTTGCTGTTGGGATCTTGACATTTCATTATGCTGTTGCAAGTTTAATATTTTTATTGGAAACAAAAAATAAGAAAATGTTTTTGCATTTGCATTTGAGTCATCTCTTGTTTCTTTACACCTTTAAATGGTTTTTCTAGCTATGAGATTTAGTCTCCTCATGAAACTTTTTGAAGGTCAAATTTTTTATTATTTGCATCATATTTGAGGTAGCTCACACAATTTCTTTGTCTTTCTTTCCTTCAGTTGTTTCATCACATACCCATCCAAACAAAATTACCCAACATTGATTTTTTGGCAACACATTGCCAAGTTCTTGAGACTAAAGAACCATTGCATATAACCTTTAATTTATGGGTTAGAAGATAGGGAATCAATTTTGCAGGGAACTTGCAACAATGAAATACAAAGAAATCAAAACTGGACAAGTTCTTTAAAATAGTAAAATAATTTATAATTACAATAGGTTTTTAAAATTAAAGGGTTTATAAGACACAAAACCATTGTTCTTAAACATTGAAATGACCACACAACATTGGTAAGAAACCTCATAAAGAACTCATGACATGTAACCAAAAATATCTGTTACACACAACGCCTTGAAATGTGCAGCTGAAAAATTGAAGGCAAACTCCTCAAAATTCTGGTGCAAGAATATTGTTGCTCTCACACTCTTATAGAGTTTCAATCATAATCATATGATTCAGACCTTCACAGTAAAGGGAAAACTGACCAATGAAGCTCCAAGAATAGAACCTTTCAAAGGATTTAGGTCCATGTTGGCTCTCCACTAACTCAAGCTCCAAGTCAACCTCACAAAGTCCAAAACGACCACTTTAAATCAATGTCAACAGTTTCAGCAACTGGTGTGTGAATAAAGAGATGAAATAGGACACAACTGACTCCAAGTGCCCACTAACCCCTGATATAGCAAGAACTTTCATCTGACTTATGCTGTGGCATAGTCAACTCCCATAGTAAATGGACATAAGTTGCCAATCAACACACAAAAAATACAAGAGCTTAATCTGGCAGTTAGAACTTTGTTCTCAACCTGGTTCATAGCCAGGGATTGACAGTAATGTCAAAATATCTAGGCAAAATAGCACAACATGAATTTGGGTCCAAAGTTCATTATCACAAAATCTACATCTATCAAGTTTTCAAAGGAGCATCCTCCAATACTAATCACCTTACATACCTTTCTCAGCCACCCATAATGCTCATTCAAACTCATAACACCAAAATGTTATAACAATCTTAAGCTGTTAAATACAACAGTTCAGTTCTCCTGTTGTGAAAGATCAATATCGTTCTAAACTATTGACTTGATGAAGAAGAAACCCAACACCCTGAACTCTACTCTTTCTTAAGGTAAAATCCCAACTGATTGATGCACCAACCTGGAAAAATTTAGAACGTGCTGCCCTCAGCAGGCTGCTGCAGCTTGCGGTTGGCAGGGGATGCCATCTCCTTCTTGAGCTCTGTCAGAATGCTCTCCATTGTGTATTCACGCCGCCACTGTGCAAGCATTGAAAAGTATCTTGGATCCACCTACAAATCATGAAATCAGCTGG
>Ga0209208_10004179_pt1 | contig 20574 bp, 23 predicted proteins | sample S1TSphfallax_3_FD_187694 | JGI IMG/M metagenome (GOLD analysis project Ga0209208, IMG submission 187694) | Host-associated microbial communities from peat moss isolated from Minnesota, USA - S1T2_Fd - Sphagnum fallax MG (SPAdes) (version 2) | ecosystem: Host-associated > Plants > Peat moss >...
TCCTACCATTTACATGGTAAACATGTTGAAAATGGTGTTAGATGCAAGACAATTTGAGGATGAAAGAAATCGGGATGAAACATTGTAGTTGTGGTGGATTGGTCTTCAGACAATGGGAAAGGATGCATTAACAATACATGAGGAGAAACATGCATTATTCGATGAAGAAAACCATTTCGACTTTTTTAATGATTCAAATGAAGATATGGAGGAGCTTGTAGATGATGAATAAGGAAAATTGTTCCTACACAATAACACGTGTTTATTAAAAGTTTTGATGGATAATGGCCTAGAGACCTTTATGCAAGAAGAAGGACAGAATCAAATCATGAATTTGATTTTGGAAGAGCATGCTGACAATGTTATGTTTGGGGACATATCTGAATTTGAAGATTATGAAGATTGGATTAGATACATTGTTGAAGATGAGGAGAGGAGAAATGAACAATTTTTGAATGCAACATCTATTTAGGTCTCAAATGTCTTTCAATTGGATGCTTCATCAAAGATTATGGGTGAGGAAACCCAATTTTAGACATCTAAACATGATGATAACAAATGGGTAAAAATTAAGTCTAAGATTAAGGTTGATTTCGATCTAAAACAAGAAAAAACAAAGCAATTGTGGTCTCTACTTGACCAGTTCCTAAACATCTTTGCATGGCATAAAAGGGAACTTGGATGTTGCAAACATGGTGAACACATAGTGGATACTCATGGGTTTCCTCCTTGTAGACCACTCCCAACAAAGTTTCATTATAGGAAGAGGCCAAGTAAAGAAATAGATCGATGTGCTAGTAGCTTTGGGCAAAATGAAGACTAGCACATTGAGTTATGTTTGCAAAATCATTTTGTCGATGAAAAAAGATGGCAACCATTGATTTTGTGGTGATTATAAACCTTTGAATATGCATACACAACATGATTCATTCCCTATGCCCCTGGTTGAAAATGTTTTGATTCAATTGGGCAAGTCACAATGGTTTGTTGTGTTAGACCTACACTTAGGGTTTTAGCATATTAAGACAACTCCAAAAAATGTCCATCAATATGCTTTGATTACCAAATTTGGGTTGTTTAATTGGACTATCATGCCTTTTGACATGAAAAATGCAATTAGTACTTTCTCCAAAACCATGAATGGGGTTTTTGGAGCATACATGGATAAGTTTCTAAAGGTTTTTGTTGATGATTTGAATGTACTATGTGAAAGGATATTTGCGAATAGCCATTCCATTATTTGAACTAATTAAGAAAGATTTTGTTTTCCAGTGGAACCTTAATTGTTAAAAGGCTTTTGAAATTCTAAAGTTGGCATTGGTTTCTGCTTCGATTATGGTTAGGCCTAACTTTACAAGGGCTTTCATTCAAGACATTTATTGGTCTATGCACAAAGTAGGGGCCATACTTTCACATAAAGAAAGGAAGAATGAAAAAGGTGATTAATTACACTCGTAAGGGACTTTCCGTTGTGAAGAAGAAGTTTCACCCTATGGAAGGTGAGTGTTATGAATTTGATCCCAAGCACCACTACACCATTGCTAACCCTAATTCAATGGGTTTCCATGAATTAGAACTCTCCAACCTCACTTTCTTGAGCATCAACAAATCATGATCAAATGTCTTTATCACAAAACCCATTGATACCCACACAAGCAACATATATACAATACCCACTACACAATTTGACAAAAAAATTGTTGGCTACTTTTCCTAGTCGTTCAACATACTAATCAATTCATAACAACATTACAAAATAAAGGAATGCATGAACCCCATAATCAACTCCGAAAGCTTGGACAAGGAAAATTGACACCTTTCAGTAATCACATGAAATTATAACTTGCTACAGATGTCCCATACTTCCATTAGAATGCCCGGAAAACTAGGTTCTATCTCTTTTTGTGACTAAGGGAATTGACAAACCAAACAAAACAAATAGATTCACACAGACAATGTTACACTTCACAACCACTCCCGAAATCCTTGTAGCTTTCAACCTTTTCTTGTCATTAACCCATATCTATTACAATGCATCTTTCCTAAAGAGAAACATACATAGCAAAATATTACTTTTCTTATAGAATGCGATCAATTAATCCCCTCCTAAACAAAAATCACTTCCTTAATCCTAATGCAACCAAATCCACTTAGATATGTTGTCCCCCTTGAATCAGTTACGTTCTTTTATTTCCATCCAGCTCCATTGCTCGACAAACCGCTATCAAAGTTCTAGCAGAAAAGTAGCCAAACCATAAAAATGCACCCAATGAGAGCTCCTCACCACACACAAGTGTTGTCAATAGTGAATAACAGCCTTTTTCATAACAAGCAAAAAACAAAGGTCATGAACACAAATGCCACATAAAAATAACTTCATGCTTCACATCACAAGCAATTGTCAAAAGTTTTGTCCTTTTCAACTTTTGATTGTTGATGGTGTTGTTTCATTCATGTAGGGCTTCATCCACCCCTCCTTTTCATCACACATGTAACACCTCCCATACAAGTTAGACTAAACCCCTTAATCCTCACACAAGTTGTGCAAAATGGAATAGCTACAAATCTTGTTTAAGTTTGTCCCAAAATTGTTCGTCCTTGCCTTTAACAACACACATTCTTCCCCCTTCATCTTGTTCCATGAACCCATTATCATCCAAATAGTTTAGAAACAAAAATGGTCCTTCCTAACTAGACACCAAAGATTTTTTCTTCTTTGGTTTCTTCATCTTCACATACGTCACTCCTTCCTTGAGTCCAAAAAACATTTGTTTTTCTTTTCTTAAAACATAAGCACACTTCTGACGCACCAAAACTTGGCAAACATTTTTTAAAACTTCCCCATGCATCTTGGTAATGAATTGCAATTTGTCAATCATATGCACTGCCAAGATGGATGGCTAGACTGCATCATCTTCAAATGTCTAAACCAAGGGGCTCAAAAAATTATCAGCTTTCAACCTAGGGGTCCTTCTTGTCAGCAACATATGGGGAAAAAACTTTGTACTTGCGTGAATCCCACATCAATACCCAAATAGTATTATGGGGAAATGCTTATCCCAATCTCTTGTGTGTTCCAGAGTTGTAGACAACAAAGTTAACCCATGCTTCAAGGTCTTGACTATCCTCTCAACCATACCATTACACATGGGCCATTGTGGTGCAGTGTGTTGGTGTACAATCTCGTAATTCTTACATAGCTAATCGAATTCAATTGCCCATTTATAACCATTGTTAATCATAATGTACTTTGGCATGCCAAACCTACAAATGATTTCATCTTCTAAGAACCTTGAAACTGTTTCTACATCATGGTCAACAATTGTTTTAGCTTCATACCATTTAGAATAGTAATCAATGGCCACTAAAATGGATATGTTGCCATTACATGTTTCACGTAATAGCTTGGCTATATCCAGTGCCACTCTATCAAATTGGTCCCAATCAAGATATTCCTTAATTCTTCAAATTTAGATATGATAGAACCCATATGCTTCACAAGCTAAAATTGTTTACACGACCACACAACATCCTTCACTTCCTCTGTGCAGTTGTGCCAAAAATAGTGTTTGGTTATTTCAACCAAAGTTTTTCCTTCCCCAAAGTGGCCAATTTCATTGTGCAAATCCACAACAATTTGTCGTCACTCTTTAGGTCACATAACCATCAACCCCTTAAACATCAAGTTGTCATTGTTCCAATAATAATGTAAAATGCACTTGCTAACCTTAGATTTATTTTTTTACCCACACTCTACCAAGAATTGATTTCCATTCAACACCATCATGCTTAGCTCATCTTCCCATATCTCTTTATTCCTATATTTTTCACAGTCATTATCCTCCCCAAATCATGTTTCATGGTCTACTTCATCATCATGGCCTATGCCTCTCCAACAAACTTCCAATGGGTTCTAACATCCCATGATTCTTATATTTTTTTCTCCCTAGTGGCCATGTTCCTTATGTCTTGAACTTCCTCTTCAAATACAACAATATTATTGTCTTGTCCTGCATCTATATTGGTTGATCCAATTATTTTGGTAGGAACAGGTTCAACAAATTCCACCATGAACAAATGATTTAATAGTTTTCAACTTCCCAATGGTTGCAACAACAAACCCATCTTAGAACTCCTCATACTCGTCGATAGGGTTTCCCTTGATTTCCGAATGTATTGCAACATCTTGTAATCTTGAATCTCATTCACTAGATTTTCATCTAATGCTACAACATCCAATGTACATACACTTACCCATTGAAGAAGGTAAATTTTGTTTGTTTCCAAAGACAAATCAATATTCTTGCGACCACTCACAATCTCCAAGAGAAGAACCCCATAGCTAAATACATCCACCTTTTCACTGAGTTGGCCAAGAGTAGCATATTCAGGAGACAAATACCCCCTACAAGAAAAGAAAATTGAACAAGTAAGAAATATATTTGAATTTGTCTACAAAGTGTGTTGAATATTTAGTTTCAATGGTGCCCAAGAGTAATCATTTAATTGTTTCCATATGACCTCAATGTGTACATTTAATCATGGAATATTGTAACATTATATGTTGCTATTAAAGAGTAGAAAAATGTACATTGTTCCAGCAATATGGGCAGTTGACAAGTGGCTGATATCCTCTGGAAATAATCGTGCCAATCCAAAGTCAGCAATTTTTGGGTTCAAATCTTTGTCGAGGAGGATGATGCTATTCATATGTGTTATAATAGAACTCTGATGTTGGAGAATTTATCTTTATATTGTTGAATGGGGTGTTGCAGTAGTTCAGCCTGTCTCTTTTTTGTTACAAGCCTTCCTTTTGTGGTCTTTCAGGCAACAACAAAATTTGAACCTTGTTGTGGAAATGAAAAGCAACAATTATGCAATCCTAACAAATTAAAGATGTTCTGAGTAGGTGCCCAATCGAGATTTAGACCTTGATGTGGAAATGAGGAGTAACAATTATGCATTCCTAGCAAAGCAAAGATATTCTCGTTAGGTGCCCAATCCATTGCCCATCCCAATGGGTGATTCTGATCAAGTCGGGGTTCACTGTTGGGGAGGTAAGGGTAGCCGAGAGAGCCAAGGGTCCAAAGAAAACAACAGAACTGCTGTTCTGTGGGAAAGTGGGGACCATGGAGTTGGACCTGTATTCATACTCATGGAAGGGTGCTACAAACCTTCACAAAAATTGTGGGGGAGAAAGATGTTTAGAGCAGCTAAACCTAAGGTGAATGTTGTGGAGAATTAGTGGCCTGTACAGTTAGCTTCCTCCAAATTTTAAGCTCAGGTGGGTCAACAATGAACACATGGAGTAAATAGTGGAACAAGAACGAGGTTGCCTTTATTTGAGCAGTGTGGAACAATCCCATTGCAATTAACTCTTGGAAAGCAAGAGTACATGGGATAATCGATCAAAAGCTGCCCACTGTGTGGCTGTGAAATTGAATCTATACTACATAGATTTTTTAGAGTGTAGTTACTAGTCATATGCAGAGAACGAGGGAGTTCACATGGACAATCCTGGATTGTATTAAGTATGGAGCTAATGCTAGCATGTTACTTTCCTCAATGCAATGGAAAGCTTGCATTTTTGCTGCTAGAATGCCAAGGCGGCTACAATGCATAATTTGTGGGCTCTGCTCAGAGGTGCCAGGGACAATTTGTTCAGAAAGGAATGACTTAGTTTTGAACAACTAGAAATGGCACTCACAGAAGCTGCAAAGAGTAGTTATATAAGATGCGGTTATTGATTATGGTAGAGGGCAGCTTGAGAAAGATGTGTTAGGATGATCCAAGAATGCCCAACTACAGAACACAAGCACCTTGAGTGCCTTGACAAGAGTTGGGGAAGACAATAGGTTATTTGTACTAGAGTTGGCATATTTTTTAGATGGTGGTGCTTTGATGGGCCTAGGAGAGATTTTATCTGCTAAAGTTATGGCCTGACCACTAGATTATGCTTCCCCTTTGTGGGTTGTGTGGTCCTTGTTTCCTCACAATGGTGTTTTCTTTCATTTGTGCCATAAATAATTTTTCAAAAAATTAAATAATTAAAAAGAAGAAATGAGATTAATGGATTATGTTCTTGGAAATGTGGAAGTTGTTCTAGATTACCATCTATCCAATCAGTGTGTTACCAGTGCAAGATCCCTCTCAATCTAAAGGTCTACATGTAAGAACCCTCACTGCTCCTATGACTATTAATCTATGTATGTTTAGGTTTATCATAATATTCACCTCATCCTTCTACAATGGGCAAAGTCCATGGGCAAGAGGAACATTTCCAAAATGCGAGGCCAATTTCAACTATCACTTGGCCCAGGCTTCTTATGTTGGGAATGCCCTCACCCTAACACTTTACCCTACATAAGAACCATTCACCTCATACTTTACAATGGGTAAAGTCCATGTGTGTGGGATGTTTCCAAAATGCAAGGCTGGACACAGCTATCACCTCAGTGCAGTAGGCTTCTTATTTTGGGAATGCCCTTCCCCTAAAGCTTTACCCTCATATGAAATCTGACCTAATTGTTCCTTAGTATTTGGAGGTACCTTACAAAGCATGGTCTTACCCCTGTCTCTAAGGCATGCTATACTACCTTGCCCTTTCATGTCATTCTGCTTGAAAACAACCAAGTATTTTACTTTCTCTTTGTATAACCTGTTGAAAGGAAAGGCTAACCACACAACTCTTATTTATTTATTTAATCAGTTTCAGATTATAAATATTCCATATTAATAATTAGTCGAAAAGGGATATAGATTGGGTTTATAAATTTTATGTACCTTTTACTTGTTTGGTGATCTCAACTAGTCACATTGACTAGCACAACCACCACAAAACCCTTTTGGGGTAGCTGGTTGGGATCTACCTATGATAAATCTAAATCTCTTGAACTAGTCAATTGCAAGGTGGTATGATGATGCAAGGCAGTGTTATATGGGTATATCTTTTTAACCTAGATATAGGTGTCAAGTAAAAATAAGGTATAGTATTTTTCTTAACTTATTTTTAAAAAATGAATATACCCTAATGAAATGCATACTCAGTGATATGTAAATTTGAAAAATTATACCCCATTCAAAACCCTAGAAAGTATCCATCTGTAAGTCAAATATATTTTGGCACCCAGGTCAAAAAATTTAAGAAGGGTAAGTATAACTTAAACCTTAAACTTTGTTAGTTTTATTAACTGGATGGGTGTGCCTCTCAAGTTACTTTTTCTTTTTCTTCTTTTTATTGCAATGAGTCATTTTGCTTGGCCCATCACAAAAGAAAACTGAAAATTTGAAAGCTCCCCAAAATAAATGTTTCTATGAGAGGATGTATTGTGTCTCCTTTTGGCCCAGCTATAGGTGAGAGGGGGAGAACTTTGGGCAAATCATATGGGATAAAATTGAGGTGTCAAAAGAAGCTAGGCAGGATCAAAATGTATGTATATTTGTAGTCAAATATGAATAAACACTTTGATTATTGCATTCTGACATTGAATTTAATCTTTTAGAAAAGAATAAATTTCAAAATGTGAAAATTTTCTTCATTTAGAATTAAATTAAATCAATTAATTACTCCCAAAAGGGTATATGATAAGCATACTCAAACCCTAACCTAATGAAATTTTTTGAGTTTTAAGATACCCTTACCCAATGGGTAAACAAATTTAAAAACACACACATATATATATATATATCCTTACTCAAAGATTTATTCAAAACAATATACCTGCACAACACTGGTTTGGAATTTGCTTGATAAGACTCTTTATGAATGCAAGGTCAAAAATTGACACCAAACAACATTTTTCACAAAGCCATGTGCTATTTGATGAGTGGTTGGGTCACAGTGGTGTCCAGTTCTCTGTTTTTAAGAGATCCTACAGTCCTAAGTTAGATTTTATTCAAAATTTTTATGGAACCCTATGAGTAAAGCTCCTGAACAAACTTTGAAATATGTGGAAACCTCTTGGTAAGATGGAGGTTGTTTTTCATACACATTCAAGCATGGTGATTTTCTTCTCTTTTTTTTCTTTTTTTTTCTTTTTTTTTTTCCATTTTTTTAACAAGTGAGCAGTTCAGGTTTGAGTTTGAGTTCAGGGTTATTGATTGAAATGAAATAAAATAAAATAAAATTCTGGATGTTTAATAAATTCATGACAACATATAGAGTTTTTGATGTGTAATATATGTAACTGAAAAAGAAAAAGGCAAATTGGGAGAGAAGAGGACACTAAAAAGAGAGAAAGAAAAAAACCATTTTTTCTTAAACTTACACTCAGAAAAGGAAAATTTTCATTTTTTTCCCAAAAACTTTTATTGCTGAGTGTCAAAATTTCTTACAAAAGAAAATCACTTCAAGTTGGAAACTCAAGGTTTTACAGTTTATTTTTCTTTTAAGCAAAAGATTTGTGCCACTTTTGTAAAATGTAAAAATCAGGAAGGACATTTTTATGGCATAGTTCTTGCAAATATGGACAATAAGCCGTTCAAAGTTATAAGGTCATATAATATGGTGATATTTGTGTGGGGGAATAATAAACTTGGGACTTGTGAAAAAAATGTATTTATTTCATGGAAAGTAACATTTATTTGAATGAAAATATTGAATCACATTGTATGCAACTTGAATTGAATTGAATGTCAATTCAATTCAAGTTTAATTCAATTCAATTCAAATACATTTAATGAAATTTTAATTCATTTCCAAGTGAATTGAATTGAATTTAATGATTGGATTAAGATTCTATTTTCAAAAATGAGATACAAATTGATGAACAAAATATTGAAAATATGTTCATGAATGTGATGTTGGGAAAAATAAAATAAAAGATACAAATCCAAACAGACACGTTTCCATGTCTCTTTTCTTTAAGAATGGTCTAAGCTCCAATTTGGAACTGTCCAAATGATGACCCCCCAAAGACTTATAAAACCTAAAATTATCTTACTTGAACCAAGTCCAATGAATCATTGTCACTAGAATTAATATATTAATTTAAAAAAATTAAATGGATTATTTTAGGTCGGAATATACTTGGTGGTTCCCATTTTGCTAAATCTTTGCCTTTGACTTGGCACTTTGTAGAAACCCAATACCCACCCCTTGTTCTAAACTGGCAACCTCAATTTTTAAAAATTCAACCCCAATTCCATTTCGACACCTCAAAATGCTTGAAATTATTTGTAAAAACCTTGATGTGCAAGAAGTGTGAAAATCCCTTTAAGTTTTTCCAAGGTCCTTTCAAAGAAACTTAGCTTTGCAAAATATGAAAACCACTTGCCCTTTTTTTTTGGGAGGTTTTTCAAAGAAACCCAAATTCCCAAATATATGAAAATTGGTTGCATGTTTTTCATAGGTCCTTTCAAAGTAACCTAACCTTTGCAAAATATGAAAGTTCTTTCAAAGGCATCCAATCTAGTTTTGTGTTTTTGTTTGAGGTTCTAAAGTTTTTGCACTAGTACAAAGACATGGCTTTTCAAGTTGTCCAAGACAACTATTTGATTTTTTTTATTAGTGAAATGTCCATTTTGACAAGAGGTCCATTGTATGAGTGGACATTGTACTTATTGTACTCATGATGACCCATTTGACCACTTATCAAATGGAACATCCAATCAAATTGAACAAAAAAATATCATTGGTCAACATGGACAATAAGATTTAATCAAATGGAACATTTGGTCAAGTTGGACAAACAAAAAGAATATCATTGATCAAGATGGCCAATGGGTTTTTTTATCAAATTAAACTTTTTGTCAACTTAAACAAACCAAAATGACATCTTACCTACGTACCTACATATCTAAGTACCATAGTAAAGACCTATTTACCCATGTAGGTTAAATACTTTGATACCTACCCTATTCTACCCTAGCTACCTACCTAGATATCATATTAAAAACATTTAGGTCATTCTAAACTAACTACTATGGTAGGTGGGTGGGTGGGTAAGCAAGGTTAAAGTTACATTGGTAGGTGGGTGCATGGGTGGATAAGTAGCTAGGTTGGTAGGTAGTAAGACGACGAATACACCTTCTATTTATTAAAATACATACTTAATTATAATTTTATTATATACAATGTAAGATATCAAATAAATAAGTTGATAAGAACTAACAACTTATGAAATTGTAGTTCATTGGTAATAACTTAGTTTATCAAGAAAGTTACATGTTCAATATTTGCAACCTATGTTCATGTTTAAGAGGCTAGACTAAATAGGTTGGGTACCTAAGTTAGGTTAACACTTAACCACCTATTTTTGTTATGTATACTTATCATTGTAATTTTTTTAAAATAATCTAATTTGACTAATCAAGTGATCCATTGATACATGAATTTGAAAATTTTGATTTACCCTTACCTGATTAATGTAAAAATCAATATATTTGCTCAACATTGTTATTAATGTACACAAAAATAGGTGATGAACATAGGTTGGAATAGATTTTTTTTTTTGGTGCAAAATTTTGCACTATTTTGAAATCTTTGAAATAATGCAAAATTTTGAATGTTTTGTCACATGTTCAATGATTTCTTTAAATGAATCATCAAAATTCAAAAAAATAGTTAAAATTTGCTACATTTCTACACAATGTTCAAGTAGTTAGTAAAAAATGTAAGGATGTTCAAAGTTCCCTTTCATGTTTTCTAATAATCAAATTTGGCTAAATTGGCTTATGGATGATCACCACCTTGGCTACATCACAAAAATGGGGCGAGACTTCTAGTTGAGAACATAAATTCTTGCGGGTGATATTTTTTCCTTCAAGAATTCAGGAAGTGGGAAGGTTTGAATTCTTGGGATTGAAGATCATTGTGTTCTCATCAAGTTCCCATGAAGTTCTCAATGTGTTCATATCAAGTTCCCTACGCATTCCGAACATGTTCCCAATGTGTTTGCAACTTGTTTCCCAACTTCCTAGTATGTGTTCCCCAATATATTCTGGATAGAATCACACTTTATCCCATAACATTTGCCCAAAGTTGAATTCTCATAACCAATGTAGGTGGGCAAAAGGACAACACCTTAATAATTCCATTTAAGGAGCCCAATGTTTTATTTGGGGAAGTGTTCTAAAGTTTCAGAATATGTTTTTTGCGATGGGCAAATCAAAGTGATGCAAAACAAAAACAAAATTGAAATTTGGGATGCACCCCTAACTAATTATTAATAGAACCAACAATAGGTACCTTCTCAATTGCTAATAATTTTTGTTACATCTATAGTTTTCAAATCACGGATAAACTGGTGGTAATGGCCTCTTCAAAGCATTGCAGGTTTGAGAAGGAAATGCCCAATACAAGATGCTTATGCAATTGCCCAAGATATGGGTGTGCTGCAAGTGTCAAGAAAACACTCCAGTCAAGAGTGTTAAAAGACAATGGCAAATTTCTGGAATCATCTTCTATGTAGGGTAGCAGATTAAGGATTGGAACACTTGTCACGTTGCGGTGTCTATGACCTTCATGACCAACATGAGGAAATTTTATTTCAGTTTGGTGGCAATCTTTAGTAGTAAACTCTGCAAGAAAGAGTCAAATTTGTCCATGATCAAAATGTTGTTCCACTTGAAGATGAAACTGACCATAAAAGTTTGTCACCAAAAATTGTGGCTGAACCTCTTTTAGATAGGGTGCACAGATTAGAGTACAATATTGAGAGAACTCAAGGAGCCATCTTACACCCATCTTTACAGTATGGGCATGGCAATGTAGAATAAACTGTATCTGGCAGAATTAGCTGGTAACTTGAAGCCCTTCTTCAGGATCCAATAAGCATATAAATCAAACACAGGGTGTGCCTCATGCTCTCATAGGGCTCATGTCCATGGGATAACTGCCCAAAACCCTCAGAAAAATTGCAAACTCCTGCATAAGTCAGAGCACAATAATGGCAGCTAGTCAGTGCTAACCTTCCAGATGGTTAAAACATGATGCATCAGAAACTGACACTTAGTTTTTTATGTGGGGTTATGATGACTTCATCCTGAGCTTACAACCATTTTGGGTGTTATGGGTTGTATACCAGTCCCCCACCCCCCCCACCAGAACCAATTGAGAAGGTATTTAAGCTCCCTACAACCATAACAAATGGAGAGCCTTAGACTATACAACATACCATGCATGTAATTGAGGAAAGGTCAGTTCTTAAGAGTATGGTAAGGGAAGGTGGCCAGCAAGACATCCACAGTACCTGTAGATGCCCAAGGGCATTTTGTGCTCGTAAATCAGCCATTGACGCCTCAAAATCAATGTAAAAGAGGTAGTCAAAATACCTGGTAATACCACCATGCAAAACCAAATAAACAAACTAAAAACTCACTTGGATCTCTCAACACTAACCCATGTATTACCTTTACATTTCAATTCACACAGGTCTGCCACGAAACTTGCTCCTGAGCCCTCTATACTGCAACTCTGATAAAAACAAGCAACAGACCCATTTTGCAGCTTTCTTGGACAACAGTACTAACTCTAACAATCTCCTGATATTAATAATCACACAAAACACCCCCTCAATTTGATGAATAGTTTGAGTAGAATATCTTTGTAGTGTGAACCACCCAGTTGGTCAAGATTTCATAATGTTAACCCTAAGATTCATGGGAAATGCTGAATGAGATAAGAGGAGTAGAGTAGAGTAGAGTACATACTTGGCAGTGCCATTGTTGCTGTCATCAACTATGCGCAGAGGCCGCTTTCGTTGAGGTCGGCTTTCAATCTGCAAATCCACAAAAGCATAAGCTACTTACACCTTCATAAGAACTTAAAGCATTTTCTACTAGTGCATTTCTGATAACCTGAAAAAGGTTGATGTGGAAAATTAATAATACTGTACCCAACAAAATCAAACTCAGATAAGTGGGACAATTATACCTTTGTCAGGTTAATATTTCGGAGTGAAAATACAGCAAGAGCTCTGAATAAAACTCCAGGACCCTCTTCCAATGTAAATACAATACTAGTCTGCAGCAAAAGTAAAAGCGCAAATTAAGTTATATGGCCAATAACCATGGCCTAAGGTCAGCTTCCACATTGAGAAAATCAATAACTAATTTCTTTGAAAAAATCAATTTCATTTTTTAGCTTTGGAAATTATTATGTTTTTTGTGATCTAGAATTATTAGTCTAGTATAATACTGTCATCTGAGTAGCTAAATTGTCCATATTGTAGCCTGTCATAATTATGATAGTTTTCATCACCTCAGTGTCATATTTTCACAAAATTCCATTTCAATATTTAAAGGATTATTCAGGGACAAAACTGACCCTAGGGTAAGGTAAGGTCTGTTGGAAGCAAGATGGCATTCATTCTAAAAATGAAAACCAACTGGAAAAATGGCCATTGGCAGAGCTGTAAGAATAGTAACAACACCTTAAAGGGCCGGTCATTTCTTGGAATAACAGGCTCCCTTGCCAGCATTAGAAAGCGGGTGACATTGTCACAATCATCCTGCACCACCACAATCCAACCAACCATCAAATAAGCCAAAACAAAACAAAATGACCAGAATTTTCACTTTCAAGATGCCATTGACAAGCTACTCTCAACATCATTAGGAGTAACACCAGGAGATGGATGGCCATGGAGCACCATTGGATCACCCATCAAAACCAAACCAAGTATTGAATGTTGGTGACCATGATCTCATTTGCAAAACTTTGGAATTTTATTCTGGGCATTTGTCAGAGAACACTGTTGCCCAAAGTGATGCAACATAACATGAAGTTCACTTATTTATGACTGTCAATTTTTTTATTTTGAACAAGTGATGAAATTTTTGTTGAAAAAGCACATTCTACACACGCAGAAAACACATTTTTCCAAGGTTTTCTCAAAAAAATTCCCAAAATAGCAAAAATTTGCCAGGAAAAACCACTTGGCAATGTTAGATGTTAGCTAATATAGCAATCTCAACCTATAGCAATGTTCATTGGGTTAGTGATTAAAAACCATATTTATGGCTCTTCAAATTACCAGACCAATAATAATGTGCATGAATCCACGAAGAAAAATGCACCTGGATCCCATCCATTAAAATCTCGAGACCATAAATCTCAGCTGCACGAACACTTGCAACAGCTCCTGTGTCCCGCAGATTATGAGCAGAAATGAACTGCATCCCCAATCCCACAACAGTGTCAAGCCAATTGTGATGTAAACAATTCCCAACCCTACAGCATTTCCAAGTTTCATGGACTACAAATGATGACATGAATTGGTGGTTCTAGTGTAAATTCCATCAAATGGGTTTTGCTTTACGCGAGAAACTTGGTGTGATGGAAGGGAACCCAAAAGAGGAAATTAAGTTTGTGGTACTGGGATACTGAAATCCTGATCAGGCTGAATTTTTGGAAATAAAATAAAATCTGCTGGAATATAAGGGTTAGTATACCTGTGCAGCTCCCGCTGTGTCATCAACAGCTTCCCGAACACAACCTTCTAATTTTGACAATGTATGTTCACATTGAGCAAGCGCCTGTGTCATCACACCGACAACCAAATTGTTATTCAGGTTACTGATTACCATACCTACAACTTATGTTTGACACAAAATAATTTGGAAAAGATCTATTCAAAAAATAGAGAAAAATTCATTGATACTTGTTGAAATTGTTGAAAATTGAAAACCATTGGGTTACTATTAGAAATGCAGAACAAAAGACATATTTTTCATACTTATTCCTCAGCTGTTCAAATTAAATTTGAAACTGCCAAACCTTGTGTTTTTAAGTAAATAAATATTTGACAAAGAAGTGTTAAACATCAGTCATAGGTATGGTATACACAAGACTGCTGAGACAATGTGGATTCATTCCACTGCTGAGAATATCTGTTCAGGATATGCAGGTGGGTGGTGGTTGAGAGCCAAAAATAAATAAACAAACATACCTGTGGATGGCTGACAACTCGTCGCAACTGCTCCTTCTTTACACCTGGAAGTGCTAACAGACAATGATGGATTGCTAGTTGGACTTCCCCTACTATATGCAAGCGGTGGCGTAGGAGAAGGTCATAATTTCGGTGAATACTTCCGCCCAGAGAATTCTCTATTGGTAGTACTGCTCTGTCCACTAACCACAGCTCCACTGCCTAAAACCACACAATTGATTTCCACCCTCAATAATTCAGGCACAACTTCTGAAGAGAGTGCAGCAGATCACTGACATTGACGGCAGCAAATTTGAGCTGTGAAGATGGATTCTGAAGAAATGGCTTCAGTTTTCTAGACATGTTTCTTAGGAAGCTTAAGTGGAGGAGTACACAGAGTATGGACAGAAATCCAGGAATTGTGAATACTGGGTGATACGACTACCCAAGTCATATGAATGAATCTGCAACAGCCTACCTGGAAAGCAGCATCAAACTGCTCACATGGAACAGCTTCACATTGTGGATAGGCCTTGGCAGCTGCTGCCTCACTGTATGCCCCAGGAACTCCCTGCCAAATACAGCACCCAAAATTGAAAAAACAAAGAAAGTCCAAGTATCAAGCAACAGAACAACATCAGTAGCTAGCATCTCAAACATGGCCATAAGAATACTCTTGGGTGTGTAAGAAAGAATTGGGGAGTTGCAGGTTCTCTCTCCCATAAGATCTAACTAAGTTGTGCTTGTACTTGCCCATATTCCAATGCAATTGTAGATGCATGGTCATGTGTGAAAAACATCAAGACTCCAATGGGAATTTCCATCACCTACCTGATATGCCACACGCAAGTCAGATCCATGCCTCGGAGGTAGTGCTAAATCCATAGTTGACAAAGGTCCTGCAAAGGTAAAAATACCACAAAAAACCACAGATGCCTGCCATTACTACATGTGACCATGTTTGCTGTAACTGATTAATCTTACTTGCTGCCTGTTCCTTCTTCCTCTGTTCTTAGGGGTCCAAAGAGCTTGAAAAACAAAAACCCATCTGGAAGAAGAAGAAGCTACTGAAGGCAGAATGGGAGATGATGATGATGGTGCAGGTAAAGTACTCTAAGGTTGATGACCTAATTGTTTGTCATATTGACACTATCTACTTGATGACCAAACTGTGTTGTCATGGTTTTCATGGCAGTGGAATGGACATGGGTAGATAGAATGGCTGATGCCACTACTACTGCAACAATCAGCATTTCCTCAAACCCAGCATGAGGAACCCACATGGTAGACATGATCGAGGGGCCATGTTCCATTGTCACAAACTTGTGCTGCGCAAGAGAAGAAAACCATGTTTGTTTGTTTTTCTCTGCATTCAAAGTTGCTTGGTGTTTTTGCTGTCTCTGGATATGGACAGTGATCAATGAAGACACACAGAGACAGAGAAAGAGACAGACCCACAGAGGGAGACAGAGACAGAGAAAGAGATATGAGAGAGCCTTGCAGGTGAAGTAGAACAAGTCTGCAATGATTTTGGGGCTTTGTTCTACAGAGAAGGCACACATGATTCTCAACATACGAGTGAGGAAGGAAGTACAAAAGGGAACTCTATTCCTGGAAGAGCTTTCCCCCCCTTCCCATCCATCCATGGCTTACTTGGAAGCTGAAGGCTGACCAAATCCTTGGTGGAAACTCGCGGAGGACCTGAATCGTTGACAGTCTGTAAGCTGCTGCTGCTCTCAGAGGGTTTCTGTTGCTCCACTTTGGTGAGCTTGGGTACGCTAGAAGAAGGTTGCCAAGTTTTCTGCGGTTCTGTGATTTGCTGAATAAAGGAGTTTGAAGCAGGAGCAGGAGGAGGCCGCGAATTGTGATTGCTACAGGCTCTCCACTGTAGGTCATTCCTCAGTTTCACTGCCTTTGGGAAGAAGCTCTGAGCTGCTTGACCCAGCTCACTCTTCTTCTCCCACACAAGTTGGCTACCACCACCACCACTTCCTTTGAATATGGACGATTCCACTGTCCCTAGTGCCGCCAGGTTTTTTCCCACCATCATAGCAGTAGCCATGGATCTCAAGCTTCCGGAAATCCCAATCCAATTCTCACCCCACCGAACAAAAACCAATCCTCAAAATGCCCAAAACACTCGACCCAAAATCTCCCAAATTTGTCAGAAAAAAAGACCCAATCCTTCTCTCTCTCTCTCTCCCCTGCAGATTTTATTTCCCTCTCTTCTCCAATTCCAAACCTGAAGCTCAAAGCCTCGACCTTCAACTAACATATGCCAGCTAAGTTGCAAGCTCTCTTGTACTTACTGTTGTTGTTCTCCTCCTCCTCCTCCTCCTCCTCCTCCTGTTGAAATCTTAAAAGCTTAAACTGCAGGAGGAACAGGGAGCACTGATCATGGACATACTCAAACAGAGAATCTAGGGAGAAAGTGGAGAGAGAAATTATTGTTGTTCTTGTTCTTGTCCCTTTTGTTGAGCTCTTGAAGAGCTTATGTTGAGAGGGTGAACTAACTGATAATGAACATAATACTCAGACAGAGAATCGGAGGGAGATAGAGAACGCAAGGGAAAAATGAGAGAGAGAAATTTTTGTTGTTGTTGTTCTTCTTTTTCTTCTTGAGCTCTTTAAAAGCCTTATATTGCAGGCTGGGGAACAAGGAGAACTAGCTGATCATGAACATAACTCAGACAGAGAGGATGTGAGCAGGGAGGAGAAATGGGAGAGACAAGAGAGACATGTGAAAGATGTAAAAAAGATGGAGAGAGCAAGGGAGGGAGAGCAGACAGTTCTAGGGGAGAGATTGGGGGTGGAGGGAGGGAGGGGGGGAGGAAGAGACCAGAGAGAGAGAGAGGAAGAGGAAAGAGAGAGGAGCAAAAGATAGTTGACTGATGACTCCTCTGCAGAAGCTTAGTGGAAAACAATAAACTATCAATCTGCTCACACTTATTGAGTGATATGTGGGCACATGGGTGGCATACTGACCTACCTTCTTTGCTACATACATACGTGAGCGTTTCAACTTTGGGCAAACCATATGGAATAAAACTGAGTTGCCATTGAGAACATCTTCAGGTACAACTTGGGAACATGATGGGAACACATTAGGAACAAGGGGAAAAAACAAATTGTGTGGGACATAGCACACATTCATATTAATTAGTTCATTGGTGCCCTCACAACTTTTTTCTTCTCTTTTTTGGTTTATTTGAACGAGCCATATTGATTGACCCATCATCAAATTTTTCGGAATATTGGGCACTCCCCAATAGATGCACCTCTTTGGACCCCAAGTCACAAAATAGACACAAATGGAGCCACTATAGCCCACCTTTTCAGTTTATATACTTGAGAGTTGAACTTTGGGTAAACCATATGGGATAAAACTGAGGTGCTATTTGGGAACCATTGTGAGGAACACCTTGAGGAACCTTTTGAGAATCTCATGGGAACGTAATGGGAACACATTGGGAATAAGAGGGAAAAACAAAAAAATCCCAACCCCGCCCCCTCAAGAAGAAAAAACAACTGGACCTCTCGTGAGGGCAAGCTGAGCCTCCTCATTGGCTGGAAGCAACTTTTATTTCCAAAACTGTTTGTCACCATTTTTGGCCTGGGCTAATGGCAGGGGCACAAACTGTAGGACATGGTGACCTCAATGATTGATACCATAAGGGGAAAAGTTTAATTCGGCCACTCATTTCTTCTTCTTCTTCTCTTTTTACCTATTCACACTTGTTGACATAAGTGGTTTTTAACCATCAGACAAGAGTTATAGTCCTATTCACCTCTCTTATTAATTAGTTGAGGTGCCTCCCAAGTTCATTTTTTTTTGCAATGAGTCAATTTGATTGGTCTGTTCACTCAAAACAAATGATACAACAGAGGCACCCAGAAGTAGACGTTTCTATTTTGAAGTATTGAGTTCTTCTCCTTTGGCCCAGCAATATAGGTGAAAGGAGCACAGCATTTGCCAAAGCATATGGGATAAAAGTGAGGTGCTATGGAGAACATGTTGGGGAACACGTTTGGAACCAGGGAAAAATGAAAAAAAATCTGGAGTGAACTTAAACGTGTAATAAGGTTTGTCAGGTTCATGACAATTTTAGAGGGGCAATGGAAATGGTGGAAAGGTATCATTATTTTCACCGTTCAACAGAAAATAGGGTTGTGTGTGTGGGCCTGAAGGTTTTTTTTCGAGGCCAATCGGATTGTTGGATTTCATGGTTTGAATTTGCTTTCTTAGATATTCTTGAGTATGTGCAGGGTTCTTGCTTATTACTTGTGCACTTCGTTTTGTTTAGTGTACCTTGTTTTATTCTTTTCTTTCTTTTCTTTCTTTTAATTTAACGTGAATACCCGGACCAGAGAGATCCATTTGACGACAAATGGATATGGTGAGAAATATTGGGGGGGAGAAATATGGTGACAAAAATAATAATCTCATGTGCTTCAGGATTTTTGTGGAAGAAAAAATGCAGGAAAGTCCCCATATTTGAGGAAGAAATTGTTTTTGGCTGAAACCTGTTATATTTAGACAACAGGTTTCTTCAGCACATGGCCAAAATATCGGACAACTCACTCTTCGAGTTTTGTACTTTCCTCTCTGGTCTGTAGCCAGATTTGGGTCATTCGTCTTGTGGATGATTGCTAGCCTAGTGTGGCTACAGCACAAAATTGAAAACCAATTCCCCACAATTTGGCAATAGAGAGGTCTATCTTATATATAATTTCACTACGTCTGTCTGTCGGGTCCGTCACGGACGGACGACCGGGCCCGGCTCGACAAAAACGGACGTAGTGAATGACTGGCTGTGACGGTGGCCAGCAAGGGCGGGCTGGGCACGGGAGAGTCCCTGCAGGTCCTGTGCGTGCTGGGCACGGGAGAGGGGCTGACTGGCTGTGACGGTGGCCAGCACGGGCGGACTGGGCACGGGAGAGTCCCTGCAGGTCCTGTGCGTGCTTGACATAGTAAAGGGAGAATGAAGCCTCCCCTGAAGCCGGACGGACAGTAGAATGAAGCTTCCCCTGAATCCGGACGGACAGTGGACTTTCCATGCAAGTTTTATTTGGGCGGGGGGAGGATTTATTTTCCTTTCAGCCAATGGGAAGGCTCAAGGTGCCTTGCTTTTATTCCTTTTAAATTTGGGGGGCGAGAAGGATTTTTTTTCCATTTTTCTCTGTTTCCCAATGTGTTCTCACGGTGTTCCTTCTAAGTTCCTAATGGGTTCCCAATATGTTCCTCAAGTTCACAATGCGTTCCTCAACATGTTCTGCATATAAGCACCTCACTTTTATCCCATATGCTTTGGCAAATGTTGTGGAGGATGAGGGGGACTTCGCAGTGGCCGAAGGTCACGGGCACCCACTAGTTATCAATAGCACACTAACCATCCAAAAGAAGAAATCATATAGCATTAATTTGGTGACATCTTTGTCAACATTGTCCCTATTGGTGTGCAGGTGAAAGCCATGCCAGCCCTATGCCACAGAGCTGGACTTGGGGTTGCCAACAGCTTGACCTGGGTCTGCCATTTTGTTCCAAAATGAATAAATTTAATGACATCAAATTTTTTTAAAAACCTTTCATAGTTTCCTAGTCTTTTCTCCCAACAGCAGCTCCACCCACACCCCCTATTTGGGCCTCTACCAATATTTATCATATTTGTTATAGAGTGTTAATTGTTTTCCCATCCTCATCTAG
>Ga0209208_10004180_pt1 | contig 20574 bp, 19 predicted proteins | sample S1TSphfallax_3_FD_187694 | JGI IMG/M metagenome (GOLD analysis project Ga0209208, IMG submission 187694) | Host-associated microbial communities from peat moss isolated from Minnesota, USA - S1T2_Fd - Sphagnum fallax MG (SPAdes) (version 2) | ecosystem: Host-associated > Plants > Peat moss >...
GAGAAAAGGAGAAGGTGTTAGTTTTGGAGAGCCTCAGGTTGGCTGTCGACTGGCTAATCTTGGAGAGGAAAGTAGTGAGTAAGAGGCAATATAGATGAGAGCTTAGGGAGCATTTAGGGAGTCGGATTGCTAGTTTTTCTCTTCTGCTGCGATTAGCAATTGACAGACTCTAGCTTTTGATCCAGGGACAAATTGGACAGATTAGACGATGGCAAAAGTATGGAAGCTTGTGCTGTCGGGGTGATTTCCAGGAAATAAAAGACAAGAAGTTGAGTTTGTGAAGTCTCTTGGTGTCAGTCCGTGGTATCTGGCTATGCCGATGCACCGTAGAAGTTTTAATCTGAGGTCACGGGCTTAATTGTTTGTTGTGTTGAGAGGCATGAGGTTCGTACTCTCCATCTGTGTGATCGCAAGTTGCATTGTGTGGTACTGCACAACAGCCCTCGAGCTGTAGCAAGTCAGGGAAATAGCAGACAGACTGTGCCTCTGAGAGGACATAACTGGGTCCTAAGGGGGGGTCAGACAGGGCGCCTGGAAGCATTCTGGGTGTTCCTCCTTTTTCGGTTACATTAGGTTAAATGGTTTGAGTTCATCCCAAAATGGCCAGCCAAAACAGCCTCCTCCACCTTCAAATTTTGCTGCCATTTTTGCACATCGCAACTACACACATTTTCAGTTGCAATTGTTGTGGTTTCATCACTCGTTTGTGAAAATCCAATTTTTTCAGTCCAATCTTTGATGGTAGTTGTATGAGAAATTTCTACGGCCTGGTGTTTTGAGCAGAGAGGTAAATTTGGGTTATGGAAGAGAAGGTAGAGCGGACGCCTAGTGCGCGCAGAAGGACTAGTGTGGGAGCGGGGGCTGCGACGGTAGTGAGGGAGCTGATAGGAGAAGTTATTTCAGATGGTTTTGGCAGCAGTGGATCAGGGACTAAGCTCTGCGGAAGGCTTTGCAAGATGTCACTGCGGAGGCTGTGCAGTGGATGCATGAGGGCGTATCTTGGCGATCTTTCCTGGTCTCTGTTCTAAGCTTCGTTTGTTTTCTTCTTTCTATTTCTCATATTTTTTGGTAGATGGAGGATTGAGCAAAACTCAAGCTAGTAGTGAGAAGGGGGCCCTGATGGTCATCTTGTAATTGGTTTAAGAAGGCACAAAATGCATCAAGTCATGCTAGTATTTTTGCCATTGCGGCCTACCCAGCTGCAATGTGGTAACTCGACGAACCAGAACTCTAAGTTGGTTGGGATCTGGGGCTTCTAGCAATCCTTGGCGGAAGAAGCTGGTCAGTAGTAACTGTCTGTCTGGAAGGAGGCAATAACACCATAATATGACAACCGCATTCTTTGTGCTGAACCAGAGGGAGCATTTCTTTTTTGTTGAGGATCGAATTGATCCTTTGTTCCATTTTCCATTCTCAAGGAGGCAATAGCGCTGCTCATAATTTGACAAGAACTACAATCTTGAGCTCCAGAGGCAGGAGAAAATTTGATTCTAATTTGCCATCCCACACAAATTATGACGTGAGTGCAGACTTTGAAGCCCCACAGCCCGTAGGTTATGTGATCTCTCCTTGACAAAATTGGCAACTGTGATCTAGGCACACTGGCCTTAAAGAGGGACCGTGAAAAGTAAGTGGTGGACAGGGTGAAGGCAGGGATAATATCAGCTATGACAGCAACCGGGCTCACTGCATACACAACGCTTCTCACATCAGCCACAGCCAATGCTGCAGTTTTTGGGATGTTGATGTCAGTGGCAGCAGTTGGTGCCTTCATGGCCCTCTTCTTCACATCCCTGACAGTTATATACAGTGTGACCCTCGCTGTTACCACCTTTGCTACTGGGACTGTTTTATTCCTCAGCATGAGTGCTGCCCTGATTGTTGCAGGTTTGCTCCTGTCATCTATGTTGTCACGGAGTTAATATGTTTGATGCTGGAGGTACAAAGGTCTTGTCTAGCTTCTTTGACCTGAATTTTTCCTGCAAGATTTTGAACTTACACAGATTTTCCTATTGTACTTGTAGAAAGAGATTGTTGAACTCAGGTTTAGACAAATCATGGAAATTATAACAGCAACTGCATTTTTTGGAATATTGTGAGTGTTATAATCCAACCAAATGCAAGAATTGTGGCTGACCTGCAGTTGCAAAGGGTATGAATGAAACACATAGTTGAATGTCTAGATGTATAGCACTGTGTCTAGATGCAACTGATTGCTGCTGGCTTTTGGAGGGTGCCTTGCAGTTGCAAGAGAGTTTTGGGAAGGATTGATAAAGATCTTTGAGCTTGCTATGAGTGCAATAGCCATGATTGGCTCTGCCCTTGCCACCATTTCCGCAGCTGGGAAAACTCAGATAATTACAGTTCAGAAGCACCCACCTCACTAAGATCCTCTCTACATCAACAGATGTAAATATGTAATGTCAAATACATGCTATAACCACTCTTTGTTCACTGTAAACCCAAGCCCATATATAACCTTAGTGAGAGAGGAAAAGGGTGGTCATACATGTGTCAACTCTAAATCCTGAAACTGAAATTATATTCAGCAAAAAGTGATCACACCAACAGATCAGTACTTAGACAGTGAGGCACAGAAAAGCAGCATAGATGTCATCTTTGTAGCTAACTGCTGTGAAGGAGAGGAATGTCAGCAATTGTTGAAGGTTTTATTTCAGTACATGAAGAAGATAGATTCTCATGGGCTGAGGGATATGTCTCAAAATCATTACTACATGTCCTGTATTTAAACCAAAGAAAGATGAAGACAATGTTGTAGACATAATTCCAGGCCCACTGATGTTTTGCATTGCCAAAAAGTTCTGTACAGATTGTGATTTCACCTTTCAAACTTGTGAAGCTACCTTTTGGTAGGCTACTTTCTGGTGAATGTACTTTACCTTTTCACTGCATTGAGTGCTTCTTCTTGGAACCATGGCAGTGTTTTGGAGCCAGTCAAAATGCTCATCACTTAGAACCCATGTCATATTGTTTGCCTCTAGAGCAATTAGTTTGAAACCTTTCTGATATGTGATGTAGGCATTCATTACTGCAGCTGTTTCATGAGCTGCTAGCCAACCCCTTGCACTTCCCACCTCCTCTTTCTCAGTTATCTGTGTAAACAGACACTCCATGTTCACCATCCATTCATGGCTACTACGAAAACAACAGTTTGCATGACCATGCAAGTGATTCGGCGCATCCTCTACCACTAGAGGATGAGGTATGCATCCCTTTTAATATGCCACTTTAGAAGACAACAATCCTCACAAAAGTGCTTGCACCCATCCCGCTTAATAGATAATATCACATTACAGGCATATTTGGAACTTTTGAGTTACATCTTGCTAATTCTGACCAACACATGTACATTTGTTTTGGAACCTCGCCTTCCTCAAGTATGAAACTGTGCTTGGAGTGATTTTCCATGGGGAAACCCTTGGGTATCAATTGTTTTTTCTTCTAAGGGACAACACTCTCAAGTGTTGCATTTCCCTAGCCAATTGGATCTACACTCAAGGGCAACCCTTTGTATATTATTTTATGAAACACCTAAGAGAGGTACTTTTTCGTATGCTAGGAAATAATAGAATATTAAAATAATATTTTGCTAAATTTGAGAATATTTTAAATATATTCTAGATGTGTTTTCATAATCTTTGTCAATGTGAAGTTGGTGAGGTTTTCTAATAACATTAGTGTGGCCCACATCATGGCCAAACATTCTAGACCCTAATTGTTGGATCAACAAATTGTTCAATCTCCTCATCTTTCTTGTCATTAAGAAAGTTTTCAAAATTGAAAACATTGAAAGCACATTGAAAATACATAAGTGTTTTTTTGATCTGCCTCATCAAACAACATTTCCTCATCACTTGTGAAAGAGCTCCAATCACTATTAAACATGCCTTGAGCTTAAGGACGACATCTTGTGTGCTAGAAAATGAAAAGGATACTTTGATTTGAGCTCTCCCTTATAATCACCATGAGCCCATATGACCTAGAATCTTCCCTCCTACCTAGCCTACACAAAATCCATATTTTTTGGGCTGATTTTTTATTTACCCACCTTACTTACATTTTAACTAAACCTCTAATCATGTTCTTAAATAACACATTGGTCCTAAATACTCATTTTGATCATGTTATTTAAACTTTACATTAAACCTTACCCTAAAACATTGAAAATCAGACTCTAAGCACCAAAACCCAAAAAACCATAACCCAACTCTACCTTTAATCATGGTTCCCAACCCTAGCCTTAAAATGTGATTCATAATGTCAACCTTTTACATGAACACAAGGCATACCTTATAACCTTAATCAAAATAACCTCGAAATATTAGCCCTAATCTAAAAATTAAACTGTAAAATTTTAAATCTTAGACCTTCAAAAACTAAACCTAAAACTAAAACTTAAAAAAGCCCAGCAAAAACTTTAAAATCTAAATCCTAAAATCCCAAGTCCTAAACCCCAAAAGTTAAACCCTAAACAGACTAAACTAAAACCCTGAAAACTAAAACTTAAAATTTTAAATCTTCAAACCTAAAATTTAAACCCTAAAATGACCAAAGATAAATCCTAAAATATCAAGTCCTAAACTTTGAAAATTAAACTCTAAAAATTAAACCAAAACAAAAACCCTAAAAATTAAAGCTTAAAATTTCAAGTCCGAAATATCAAAAAATTTAAACCCTAAAAAAACCAAACAAAATCCTAAAAATTGAACTCTAAAATCAAAGCTCAGAACCCTAAATGCATAGCCTAAAGTCCCTATTAGCCTATAGCCATAAATCTATATCACCCGTAGGTCATATAGCCAATATAATCAATATAACCTAATAGATGATATAGCCTAATAACCCAATAGCTATATAACCATAGTCCCTTAGCCCCTAGTTTACCATCCCATAGCTCCCTTAGGCTTTCCTTCAAGGAAAACTCTATTGCTTGTAGAGTTTGATTAACATTTGTGGTAGGGGCTTCTTTCAGTTTCTGGTGACTGAAGACATGGTTTTTGAGAAAAAGAGAAGACAATACCAATTTTTTTTCCCCAAAAGAAAGTGATGGGATAAAAATGCATTTTGATAAAATATGCATAAATGGTTGTGCATAGCAATGTAGAATATAAAATGGTAAATTTTACAAATACAATAGAAACCAAGGTAGCAGAATGTGAACACTTGACATCTCCTATTCTGGATACAGTTGCACAAATTGGATATTTCTGGGAAGAAATGTGGATCAGATCTCCCAATGTTCAATTGTCTGGATTTCACTCATCCCAACTCAAGTCAAAAACACCAACACTCCAACAGCAAATCAGGAAGCAGAAGTGCCATGAAGAAACATAGAAAGAAATGCAATGCACAGGAAGAAGCATGCATGATGCACAGGAAGTGCTCCCAATCCACAAGAAGAAGCACAATGCACAAGAAGCAGACGCAATGGAGAAGATGTGAAGCAAAAGAAGTCATGACAGTGAAGAGTGATGAAACAACATGAAAAGAAGAAATGCAATGAAGCAACAGAAGATACAGAAGTTTGATGAAGCAACACCAGGAACAAGGTGTGGATAACCTTCAGCTGCAAGAAAAAAAACAACACAATGACAGCATCGGACGCAATGAAAGGCAAAAGCTAAACAGCCTTGTACACTCCACTTTAAGTCAAAAAGGCCACTTTAGGTCAGAAAGAAGTGAAAGGAAAAGAAGCCAAGAAAAAAAAGGGGCAGTTCTTCACATAGGTCTAGGTTTAGACCCTTCTCCTGTGCATAATTTAGACATCAACAAGGTGCTACGGCAAAAGACCCTGTGGGAGATGACCCATTCATGCCCTGTACAGGGTTTAAGGCACTGTGAACATGAGAAACAGTTTTTAAACATAGTCTGATCTAATTGTATCTTAGACAAGCCTTCTTAAATCCTCCAGCAAAATGGCCTCCACCAATGGGCTACAGAGATGCATACAATCAGTGCAGACTTCAGCAAATTTATATCTTGCAAACCTAACACCATAAACTTCACGTTTGATGTCATGTGGGAGAATGCAGTCCATGGAGAATTAGGAGACAAGAGTTTACGTCAAAGTGACCTCTAATGTTTGAATGTCTGAAAAAAGTCTCCTCAACACCAACTTTTCTTAAGTTGGGAAATCAACACCAAAAATAAATCATAGTAAATGATCCTTCAAGCTTCCTGAACATATCTCAAAGGAAGATGTTCTGACACTCCTGCCTTGAACTATATTCCAGAAGTTGTCTTATACCTGAAAAAGCACAACCGATGCAGGATGCTCTTCACCTGATCACTTTCGCAACACAACACATGCACACTACTAACTAACCCATAGATACTTCTACAGGATCAGAACCCAAACTAAAGACATGCACCCTGGCTATACATCACCTGTTTATGTTAAACTCCACCATCTTTCACAGGGACTGGATCGGAGAGAACCAAGACTCTGATATCCAGGAGACTAAATTGTTGAGATAGGTCAAGCTTGAGTGCCACAAAGTAGGATTCTGAGGTTCATCTCTAACCATCCTTATGGCTAGTAGGCCCATTACGCCAGTATGAGGACCATCTACTTTACTATACTTCACTTGATAATGCAATCGCTCACCCTCAATAATTCTGGAACCTGGGCTCCCTGGAGCAGGGTAGCATGAACCCACCCCAATAATGTAACCATCCTCATTGCCAGCTTCAGTTCCATGGCCATAAACAGGTGGAGAATTACAGATCAAGCGCCCATCCTCTCCCCAGAGACTGGAATCCAAGGCTGCTAAGTGTAAGTGAGACACTACGGTCACCACTTTTCCTCCAAAGGGAGCAATTACAGTTGTATCCTGAGTGTCAACACATTCTTCAGATTGAGGATCTGCATGAGCACCACATGATCCTTCTACTGTATACTCAATCAGACCATGTCCCGAACCATCTTTATCTGTCACATCGATGCCAAGCAGAGTAGTAGGCACAACACACGCATCCCATTCCACATACTCCCATGTGTACTGCAAAACAAATATTGCCCATTCAACCCCTCAAGTTAATTCCTCCTGATTAGCACAACCAAATCCACCCATGTCTGTTGCTTAGAGATCCTGTACAAAGCAACACTCAGTTCATCTAATGTCCCTTCCAGTCAGCTCAAGGTCTGGAATCAGAAGCCATCCCCCATGACCTACATGTCCTCTCAAGTGATACTCAAGCTTGCAGTCTTGCAGGAGTGCAGGGCTAAGGGACTAATGTTAAGCCATGAATATTTGGTTGGAGAAAATTGGAAGTAATGGGAAGAGGATTACTAAAGAATTGGAGTCCAAACTGTAATCTGCTGAAATGTTTCATACAGTTAAGGTCTTGAAAGAATGGCACGAATTTCATTACCTGTAAATAGAGAGTCCTCTTGGGACCATTAATAAAACCTTCCTCAACAGCACAACGTCTTTCATCTGAGCAACAATGAAGCCCACCCATGTACCCTTCTGGCAGGGGATCCCCTTTCTCTGTTGTTGTTACATTGTACAAATCACATCTGCACCGAATAGATCCAACTCACATACACATATACATACATACATACACAAACCTGGAGCTTTCATGTGCTTCTAAGACTTAAGGAAGTTTAAACTAATGAGAAACCCCTGGAACTCCAGAATTAGAATTCTGGAGCTCCTAATTTTTTGGAGTTTTTTTTTGGCATCGCAAGAGGAGCTTTGGGAGTGAAGAAAAGGAACTAGCTAGTAGTACTACAAGGGAAGCTGGTGCGAGGCTCTGACCTGCATTCAGTGCAACCAATTTTGGTCACAGCTCCTCTGGTATCGATACCGTGCACGTTCAGGATCCACACTGCTTCAAAATCCTTGGGGAGCTTGGCTGTGGCTCCTGTTTCCATGGCGAAAGGGGCAGGGTACCTAGTCTCGGTGCCGCGAGTTTCACCTCCAACGCCCATGTAATTTAAGGGATGAGAATGGCGCTGGCGTTCGGACCTCACATCATGATGATGATGATGATGATGATGGTGACTATGTCTCCGGCCTAAAGTAACAACATCATCACCTGCACGAGAAGGAGTGTGAGAATTCCTCATATCCCTCATCACCATGTCCATATGCTTCGCCAGGTTTTTCTTCGGCAGCACGAACTCAGCGACGACCCAGTGATGAAGGTAAACCTCGTGCAGCGGCACCGAAACGCCATCCTCATCCACGAACTCAGCGAAGAAGTCTCTCACTCCGATATGGCCTTTAGGCACTTCACCATGGAAGAACTTGTCCTTTGCATCTCCAGGCCTGAATATCATTGCAGGTGATCTGAACGTCTCCCTCCTCACAAAACTAGGGTTCAAAGACTGACATCCAGATGCTGCTGCTGCTGCATCGACAACACTCACTCCATCTCCGCCTTCCGGCGCTTGCTGCTCCAGGCTGTTGCTAAAGCCACCTCTCAAAGCAGCAGCTCCACACAACACACCCAACAACAACAACAAAAGCGGCAACCCATTTCCAATTACCCGGTACCTCATCATTGTTTCTTTCTTTCTCCAAAAAATTTTGTTCTTCTCTTCAAATTCAGTCTCGGAGTTGAGCAAGAACCTAGTGGTATTATCTCTTTCTGCAGTTCGTTGTTCAACCACTCACTCCAGAAGACGACCAACTACGAAAGGAAAACAAACCACAACTGATGAGAAGAACCACAGTGCAATCCAAAAACCTCATTGAAATTCGCGCTTTATTAGTTTCGAGCGGCCGCAATCCAAAACAAAAACAAACCCAGAAATTGCACACAATCTTTCCTGGCGATTGCGCTAGACGGTGGCCTCGAAGTATCGGCGTCCCTGCTTAAATGTTAAGCTTGGTCACCAAGGCAAAATAACAAACATACACATACAAAAAATTAATATCTTGCTCTAGAAGGCAATTAAAAACAAAATTCTATTTATGAAAGTTTGTTGGCATTGCCTACCAAGGCGAGCAAGGAGAGGATACTGTATTTAGATTCATTATAGAGTATAGTAGCTTAATGGATTTTGGCCCCTAGGTAGTAGGTCTATTTTTATAGGAGGATTTTTGAAAGATGATATTTTGGCTTGCGTTGAAACTTGAGATCGGTTATAGAGTTATGATATCTTGAAGGATTTTGGTTTCTTTGAGAGGATTTTTTTGAAGATTATATTTTTGTATGGTGAAATATTTGAATTTTCGTAATTCTTCTTTTGCCTTAAAACAAATTTTTAATGTATATGGCAAGGCCACAGTGTGACACACCCCTCGTTTGTTTTGTTTGTCACTGGAGTACCTTGGTGGCTTCGGCATAAATTAAATTATTTTATCATTTTCCCCTGGTTCCCAATGGGTTCTCACTATGGGTTTTTTTTAGAGTTCTCAATGGGTTCCCATCAAGATCCCAATATGTTCCTGAAGTCCTCCATGTGTTCCTCAATGTGTTCCTCAACATGTTCTCCATAAAACCTCACTTTTATCCCATATGCTTTGGCAAATGTTGTCTTCCTTTCCCCTGCTATAGAGGTGGGCCAAAGGGAACGAACTCTGTTCTTCAAAACAGAACCTTCTATTTTGGGTAGCCCCTGTAGTTTCATTTTTTTGGAGTGATAGCCCAATCAAATTGGCTTGTTGCACATAAAATAGAACTTGGGAGGCACCTTATCTAATTAATAGGAGAGGTGATATTATGTGCTCAATATGCAAACAAACTGAATCGAGAACAAACTTCCTTCCCAAATCTTGAACTTCTCATCTACATGCATGTACTTCTTTGGAACATGCTCATTGGTTCACACCTTCAGTTGAGTTCGAGATGAAATTTTCTGCCCAAATTCCTGCTTACAGCAAGGGGGGAAATTTCTTCACCAGGGAGGCACACCATCCACTGGATGCCCCTTATTACTCAGTTGTGGATGAACCTCAACTGAGTTTATATTTTGTTTCACCGTGGTAACCATTTCTGTAGCAAATAGGTCTCATATATATAGATAGATAGGTAGGAAAATAGGTAATTACTAGGTAAGTAGACGATTTATACATAGATAAGGGCTGTTTTTATTACCTACCAACTAACAATCTGCTCATGGGTTGTTAATAAATAGGCAGTTAAATAAAAAGTAACTGAGCTAACCACCATGGTTAACTAGGGAACTGGAACCTAACAGAAAACTGTTTCCTGACCACTTACCATCCATCCTTTGGTGCACTGGTGGGTGCGGGTTCACCATAGCCCCCCCTAGGGACAAGAGTCAACAAAATTTCCCCCTCTTGACCTCTTAACATCCATAAAATAATTTACTACATGTAAAGTCAATGTAACTTTCATCAAATCCATCCTCTTTTGTGTGTTGTGCTTATGTGTCACTCTTTTCCATTTGAACATATACAAAATGAATGCAAAATTCTATCATCTATCATAGTTTGTGTCAGTGTTTATGTGGCCCTTTCACATCTTGACATATATCAAGTCAATGTAACTTGTGGCCTATTGCCTATTTACCATTGTTCATGTACAAAGGTGAGGGATCTGTTCAATTGACGACACGTATTTTGTTCACCTTTTGCATTCTCGTCCTCAATTTGTGATGAGATGTCAAAATCTTATCACTATTTTGGTGGCAGAAATTGTGGTGCTGATTTTGGCTTGTCATGTATTGTGTATCAGAGGAGTGGGTGCCTACCACCATGGCAAGGGTGTCGGCAAGGGTGCAACACAGATTTTGTTTTAAAATGGCACATTATATAACAATGGGTGCAACACAGATTTTGTTTTAAAATGGCACATTATGTAACAATCGGTGCAACACAGATTTTGTTTTAAAATGGCACATTATATAACAATGGGTGCAACACAGATTTTGTTGAAAAATGGCACAGTAACAATTATTTTCAAGAAGTTCAATTCTGCAATCTAAGATACATACCTGAAAATTTGTGTACAAAATTCTTTCCATTTGGAAAGGCGCTTTGTGTTGTACCGGTATCAACGTGAACTGAGTTTTAATCCAGGGCAAGGCTCCTAATGGGATATACTAGAGGATCTTCAGAGGCCCACTTTCTCCATAACCCCTCAGTCACTGTGACATGAAACAAATTTGCCTCTTCCAAAATCCTGCCAGATGGTGTGGCTTTTCCAACGCCTGTAAAAGACAAATTAGTGCCACAGTTATTACCAAACCATTTGTATATTTATGTTTTAAATGGATATTATATGTTGTGATAGCATGTGGTTTCTAGTGCAATCAAGAGCATCTCCGATGGTTTCCCACACACGGCATATCACATGAAGAATTTTTAAAAAAAATTCTGCAAGGTTTTGAAGCAATATAGCCCATCAAAGAGCAGGGAACAAGTCCCTCCCTCAGCTGCCACCCAGTGGACCCTTAATGTGGTAATGCCCGACTAAGGGTGTTATCCTACACTTCAAATATTGCCGAACTTCTTAGTTGCACTGAGAATTTTTGGCTGAACAGTGGACCATTGGTAGTTGTATCTACAGAGGTATGGTACAAAAAGAAGGGCCGTTGCTCGTGGAGCGAGCATTGAGTGTCATGTGGTATTTGAGTGCAGGGCACTCTTCCCCAACCGACCAGCAATCACTAAACAGGAATAATGAGTCAAATGTGACACCAGGTTGATACAGCTGCAGAACACTCCATTCAGACCCACCAAATCGTCACCTATCTTTCTTACATCACTTTTCAAGGAAAGAAATTGATGCATTGGTTTGGAAGTGTGGCCTTCTACCTAACGGTCTAGGGTACGGTTCCAGGGTACAATTCGAACATTATTTTCACTTTTTTCAATGACAGATGAAAAAAAAGTATAGAATGCAACTTCCTCATCATGCTAGTTGCCTGAAGAAGATGGGGAGTTACAACTCTCCTGAGGACTGAGGACTTGGAAGCCCTAATCAAGTTGCTTGAGGAAAGTGTACAAAAGTTGCCCAAAGCAAGTAGGGGAGTTGCAATTTTTAAAACTTTTCATCCACTGTGTAACTTTTCGTCCATATTATGTTTTCATTTGTCTTGAACTTTCGTTCATTATATACTTTTTATCCATATTAAGCAACATTTCACAATGAAAAGTTGAGAAAAATGCTCCATAATGTAGATGAAAATTTGAATTTTTTTGCATATTATGGATGACAAGTATTTAGTTGCCCTACAAACGTGGTTCCTTGAAAAACTTGGGTCTGTTTGCCTTAGGGAAATATGGTTCTTGAAGGGAATTCACCCCTTACCCCTAGAAGCATGGTTTATTATGAACTTGGGTCCATTTCTCATGGGGACCATGTTTCCTTGATAATTTGGGAGCATTTGGTTTAGGGACCATGGTTCCCTTTGAAACTTGGGCCTTTTTGCCAAGGAACCATGGTTTCATGAGAACTTAAGTTGCTTAAAGAACACTAGTGGGTGCGCGTGACCTTCGGACATTGTGAAGTCGCGTGCTTCAACACCACCACCACCACCTCCGCCAGGCTTTTGCTTCACGATTTGGTTTCCTCAGTAACGCCAGCGAGAGAAAACCAGAGACAGAACTTCTTGTTTGAAAACACGAGAAAGTCGCAACAGAGATCCTGATCTTGATCAGCTCCAATCAAGATCTCTCTTCTCTTCTCTCCTCCGTCCTCCTCCTCCTCTTCTTTCACCTGCAGCAACGCAGTGCTCCTCCTCCAGGCCATGCTCTTCTCTTCTCTTCTCTCCTCTGTCCTCCTCCTCCTCTTTTCTCACCTGCAGCAGCGCAGCGCTCCTCCTCCAGGCCACGCTCCCCCCCCCGTGCTGGGAACCAGAGAACGGTTGTGCCCGTTCCACCCGTGCAGGGGACTAGAGAGCCGGCCGGCCTTCTGTGAAGGACCCGGCCCGGCACCCCCCACGGCGGGCCCGGTCGGTGGAAATCCGGGAGTCCGGGAGTGCCGGGCCGGGCCCGGTCGGCCTTCTGTGACGGACCCGAGCTCTGTCACGGACGAACGTAGTGAATTTATATATATGATTGGATAGCCTTGTACGATGAAAGTCATCCATGATGAGATTTCAATGGTGAAAAGAGTTGAATTAAGGATCAACCATTTCAAGTGGAAAGTGATTGTCATTGTGCCAAACCAAATGCCTTTTTAACTAGCAAAATTTCACTAGTTTCATTTTGCCACTTAAATACAAGGGGTGTAACATCCCTTGCAAAATCCAAAATCATGAACATTCAATTCACTGATATCCTAGGGTTTAGGATTATAGGTAGCTAACATTTGAATGTTGTGGGGGAGGTGCTCGTTGGCATGGGCTCCATGTCAAAGTCTTGCATTTGAGAATATTAAGTTCATTTTCATTTTCACATCATTTCATTGTTGTCTTTAACTAGATCTTCACCTACCTAAAGGATGTCATTATTGTTAAATACATAATCTTTGAGTTTAAATTGGTACATTTTTCATAAGTTTAGAAAATTAAGAATTGTTGCTTCTTGTCATTACATTTTTGCATAATTGTGTTGGAACTACAAAATCTTGAAAATTATGAAAATTACGTGAAGAAGAGCATTGCAACACCTTGCCTTACCTAGTGCTTCAAATAAAAAATGCAAGTGCAATCAACAAGACAAATCACACGTTTATGTGAAAGCCTAAAATTGCAATATAAAATTAGGGTTTAGATTTACATGGAGTTGTTAAGGAAATCCTCCTAATCTTTACATATTCATGTAGTTTCAAATGCCACGTTTTTCATTGTTCTCACATTTGCATTTATGTAAGTTTCAAGCTCAAAGTGAGACATCTTCCTTTCATAAGGTTTTTATTATGTTTTTTTAAGAGCATCATGGCACCTTTGTATCGATTTTGGTTCAAATAAAAGTTTTCTTTCTTCATGTTGGGGTCCTTAGTGCTCATGTGAATGTTGCATCATCAAGTTAGGTTGGTCCTATTATTGTTTATACCCATCTTGTTGCACTATAGTTCACACCAATGGTAGTGTCATTGATGCAAAGGTCAATGCTTGTGAAGATTATAATACAAACATGTTATTGAATCAAAACCCATTGCTTGAGGTTATCCTAGTAGAGAAGGAAAATAAAAAGAGAAGGGTAAAGGAATGGCAAATAAACTACATTTTTTAGGATGATTGGACAATAGAGCTTCCATGGACAAAAGTTCTTTTTGGCTTTAATGGGAAAGCGCATATGGTTAGATGTTGGGTGTGCACACAAATCAAAGGGTGAGAAAAGTTTTTGGTTCCCAAAATCGACAGCCTTTAGAAACATGTTGGGAGGTGCAAATGCAAAACAAAAAAAACCTAATTGTGTTGTGGGGCAATACATGTCTCCAAACTTGCAACATGCAAAATATGAGAATTTTTTTTCTAGTTGACAAAACAACAATGATAGACATGGTTGTTTTGGGGGATTTGGTTTGAAAGAGGAAAAAGAAGTTTGTGCAATTGTTGTTGTTTTTTGGCTTTTGAAATAAGGTTGTCGTCTCACTAACTTTGAAGCCATGAGTTATTGTTACACTCTAAAAAAACATTGGATGGAAATTTTCACAAGTTATGCATTGCATTGTGCTCATTAGAAATTTAAAAACTATTCATGTAATAGGGTTCCTTGTTATTAGTTGTACAAGGTGATGATGATTGATAATCGACCTTGAGGTAACATTCATGCTTACCTTGTTGATGTCTTCAAGCACATCCTAGTTTTGTTGAATTTGGAAAGGTTGGTTGGTGGTGGCACATTTGACAATCTAACCAATGTTTAAATTCCTTGTTGGTCTATGTGGGTTTAAGAGATCAATAACAAGCTTATATGTTTTGGTTTTGATGGTGTTGATGTCCTCATAGGTGTCCACAATGGTGTGACCACACAAATAACCAAAAATTTAATTCCTTTCATGCTTGTTCTCCATTATGTTGTGCATTGGACTAACCTAGTTGTGTGAACTTTTTCCAAGTAGCCTTTAGTGCAAAAGCTTGAAGAGCTTTTACAATCCGCATACACATATTTTTCATCTTCACCCAAGAGGCACCTTGGGTAATGCAAACTTGTTTAGAGGTTGAAGACAAAGGGAAATAAATTATTCCACAATTTAAAAACTATGTGGATTTACATGTTGTCTTTTACTAAAAGGGTTCTTGAGGAGCACAAGCCTTTAGTGGTGAGAAAGAATGGTGATTTCCATGCCATCCTAATAACAAAAACAACTATTGAGTTATTGTGTGATGTTGAGGTTGTCATGGGCTTCACTTGCATTATGCCCATTTGGAGGTAGTCCATGAAGTCATCAAGTTTGCTTAAAGTTACAATACTTTTGTTTGTGACTTTGTGGAAGCTATGAATATGTGTTGTGTATGTTTGTATTCACTTTATTGTGATCTAAAAAAGAGGTACATTGATTTCTAATTCAAAAAAATTATTGATCTTGTGGATTATATTCACTACAAATGCCCTTCAACAAGGGTCTTCACTCTGTGTGCACATGATAAGTGGTATGTTGTTGTTAAAATAGTGAAATTGTAATGTTTTGTTGCAATTGCTAGTGTAATTGATGAATTTATGTGGAGGTTTCTTAGCCAAAGGCATGAATGCTATTAGGATTATTTATCCTTGGTACTAGTTGAGCTCTGATGCAAAGACCACATCCTTGCCCATCTAGCTGTGTTAAAAACACAATATTATTTTGAAAAAGAGTTTGGTGATGAGCACTTGAAGGTACTTGTCCTATTGAATGAACATAAGCTTGACATAGGAGTTTCCTTTTTCAAGTTAACTATGTATGCAAATAATAAATGAGTTGCGAATCTTTGTTTGACATGCAATCATGTGGCAAAGATGTGATTCAATTTGTCCTCCAATGTTATTTTGAAACAACGATTGTCCAAATATTTAAGTTGATGGAGATTTCCATTGTCATGGTTTTGGGCAATGTGGAGGATGAATGGTGCTTTTCAACCATTTTTTTATGAACTTTAAGTTTAGAAACAAATTAACAACTCATTTTGATTTGCTTATTTGGTTATTTGTTCAAGATTGATATTTTATGGATACTTTTCTGTTTGGTAATGCAATAAAATATTAACAAAGATAGGAAGCAAAAGTATGTAGTGGATGTTTAATGTGTTTCGAAGTTTTTGTGTGGCATATTTCAAGTTTTTGTGCATTTTTTTGAGCTCAAGTTGTATTTTTATGTGATTTGGAGTTATTCAAATTCCCACAAGTTCTATAAATTATTTATGCATGTGCACTTATTTGCTATTTTTTTTATAAAGTTGTTATGCACCCAACTTGTTTTTTGATTTTATGCATGCATTTGAAAAATGCTGGTCACACAACTATTTTACATAAGTATAGTAATTTATCTACGCTTAACACAAATCATTATAATTATGAGATTTTCTTTTTTGATAAATTTGTTTCCTATTTGACAACCTTACATGCATGCATATTTTTTACATTGAAGGTCGTCCTACATTAAATTCATTACACATGTTTTGTGCTTACCCCATCCATACCTTTTTGAGGAGTTTGTAACCTTTTTTTTTTTCCAATCTCTTTATGAAGCTAGGATGGAGAAGATCCTTGAATATATTTTGACTTAATTGGAAACATTCCTTTAAAGAAATCTTTAAACTATAGCCAAACATCACCCTCTCCAAAAAAACCCAAAATTTTATCGCTTTTAACCGAATTCTTAAAAAAATGAATTTACAACATAATATTATGTTTTCCAAAAATTGTGTCACATGTTGGCAAAATTTTGCCAATTTTTTTTTTGTTTGCAACATGTCTTCAAGATGGGTGACATATGTAACTTGTAAGAGGGTTTTAGATTTTATTATTTAATGTCATCATTGGGCTAATGTAGTCAACACAATTGGCTACTGAATTGAAGGATAAAATTTGTAGTGTAATGCCCCAAGACCATGGCAATATTGAAATAAAGGACCTAGAGGCAAAAATCAAGAGCGTGTCTTGTTTTTCATTCCACCGTGGGCATATTTCAATAATGCCTTGGTCCATGGTTTTTATTAGTGTTGTGTGTGTAAGTGCCAATAATCGTATATATGACATACAAAATTCATGTGAGTGTATATCATTTTCATTTACACGACATGTATTTTGATACTTACACTTACACACCTAGCATGTGTATATATATTTTTACACTTATACTTACATACATGTCATGTAAAATACAAAAATATGCAATTACATGACATCCTGTAAAATTTTAGAGTCGTGTAATATCCATGCAAGCGGGTGCATTCATAGTAAAAGGAGCCAAGGATTGCGTGTACACACATAAAATCCTACACCCCCATGACTTTGAAAAATGATTACATGAGTTGTAAGGATTATAATTTAATGAAATCATTTGCAAAATGTTTGTATACTTATGAATTTTGTGCAATTTTGATATGTTTCATAGGTCAGATAGTGTATAGTAAGGAGTGGATAACTTGATGTGTATAAGGTGTTCAAATTTTGAACATCCTTTATCTTATGTAAAACCAAACCATTAATTTAAAAAAATTGTGGATGACCATATATTGATGATTATGAGAACATGGTATCATTAAAATTTTAAATGTATGTTTTATTCAAATTATCCATGATAGTATTTTTTAGTGTTTAAATGTGGTTTTCATCATTAAAACTAAATAATTTGAAAAACCTCCTAAAATAATAATAATAAATAAATCTTTAAAAATATTAATATAAACAAAATCAAGGTTGCATTTTCATGCATATTGAATGTGTTATATAGGATTTATTTTTTGTGTGTGAATATTTTCTGTTCCATTTGGAATGATGTTAAAAGAAAGGTATGTGTGATCAACTCAATGTATAATGTATCATTGAAGTTTTGAAACATATATTGTTTAAAAAATGTTTACATGTTTATTTTTGTTGAAATCTACACATTTGATTTACTTCAAATTTTATCATTATAAAAATAAATTTAATTACACATTATTTGAAAATTCATGGAAACACATGTGAATTAAATTTTTAAGTTGGCACTATCATCTTATAATGGGCCCTATCCAAAACATGGAGGCCATGTTTCAAACTTGAAAAAACATAGTCCTTAAAAAGGACCTGAACCTAGGGCCAACTAACACCCAAATGGATTAAGGTTTGGAATTTGGGGGAGTTTATTGTTTGTGTAGATCCATATTTTGTTTGTGCTTTGCGCCATCACTTTGTGAGCCACCATCTTCCTTTCGAGCATTGTCTCCAAGTGGTAAAATGTTTGTGTACCCCCTTGTGGTCACGATCCCTTCACGTTTCTTTGTTTTTATGATGGTGTTCCCATGTTTGTAGTGGATGGTGTTGTGCATGTCTTTGCTCCCCTTTTTCATTTCTTGTGTGCAGGTACTCAAAGTAATAAAGCTAATGCGATAAAGCTCAAAGGAGCTCGAAATTAATGTTTTCTTCAATTGAATAAGACCATGAGCCTGGACCTAAGGCTTTTATTGTTTTTGCTTTCTACGTTCTTTTACTTTTCAATTGTCTTGTATCTTGTTGTCCTCCTCCCCTTCGTCCTTTTTTTTGTGCAAGAAGCTTAGAGGTCTAAGGTTAGAGCTTGATCAATGGTCAACCTTGATCAATGCCTTCTTCAAGTGAACAAGGCCACAAACCTTGAATAGTCATATTGTTGTCTTGCTCCCCTTTGTCTTTTTCTTATGTGTAGGAAGCTTAGACCTTCTTGGTTATCTTGTGGTCTTGCTACCCCTTTGTATTTTCTTGTGTGCAAGAAGCTAAAATGATGAACCTCTTGGAATAGTGAAGGTTCAGGAGTTCACATTGCCATCACATCCTTCAACTTCAAGTGAGGAAACCTTCATGTACCCCCTTGTGGTCTTGCTCAAAGTGCTTTTCATTAGAGATATGCATTGTGAGTTATACATTAGAGTTATACACTTTGGAGCTTTACATTTTGGAACTTTATTGGAGTTCAATGCTCTTGAGTTTGACATTTTGGAGTTTATCGCTCTAAGTTCTGCGTCAAAGTTTTGCACTCTATAGTTCTATGCTTTGAGCTTTGAGTCAAAGCTATGCACTTTGAAATTTGCATCAAAGCCTTAAAGTTGAACAAGTTGAATAGGAGTTCAAGGAGTTGCGTTAGAACTTTGACACTTTGATGTTTTGAACTGTCATGTAACTTCTTGAGCTTTTATTCAACCATTTTTTTTTTGGTGTGAAATTTTGCACCTTTGCAACAAAAGTCCAAGATTTTCTTATCACAACATTCCTTTTAGATTTATGCCCTTTACATTTATATGCAACTTTTTGATTTAAACATGGGTGCAAAAAGTGTTGAGGAGATTCTAGAATGGTTTACGGCTTTCACTTGTTCTCAATTGCAAAGGTAAGTATAATGTTAATGGACAGTGATGGTTTTAATTTTGATGTTCAATGTGTAGAACACTATTGGTGTTGATTTTTTTATTCATTTTGTAATAAGTAATTAGTGTTATGATGTTATTCACAACATGTAAAACTAGATTTTAAAGAACTTACATGAAGTATTATTCAAGCTCCAATATGTAATGTAGCAATGATAGTTGTTTTCCAAACCAATGTTTTCAAGAAGCAAGTTGTTGCATGAGCTTAGAGTCTAAGCCTAGATCCTAAAGTTAGAACTTGAAATAGTAAAATGTCTTTTCCCTTATACACATGCAAGTAAAACCCAAAAAATAAAGCACAAAATGAATGTCATATATGTAAACCTAGAAATAAACATGGGGATGAATGTAAACATTCATCCTCATTATGAATTAATGATTTTTTTCACTCATCCAATGTATGGATGAAAAACATTGGTTGAAATTGCATGTTTATAATATATAGAACTTCCATCAAAATTATGGATGAATGTTTTATTTTTATCTTAAAAATTTTATCAATAATTTTTTCCCCCTTAGTTTTAATTAACCAAAGCTCCATGAAACACAATTTAATTCTATGTGATATAACATTTGTCGAATAATATAATGTAAATCTCATTATAAATGTATTTGATTGCTATGGTTTTAAATGCCATTATTTTCAAAATTTGTTAATTATATTATTATTTTCATGCTATCATCCACCCCATGGTCGTTTATTTAAAAATAAGTAAATTAAAAAATAAATTATATATATATATATATATATATGGTTTTGGGCAAGCTCACTTGATGTTGTTGACGATAATGAGTTTTTTTTTCCTCTCCAAAGGTGTCACAAATCCCTTCAAACCTATTTATAAATGTTGTGGATCACAATGGGGGTTTGTTTTTCATTATTTTTTGAGGGTGCCACAACTTTTGTTGAATCTAACTAATGTTGTTGACAATGATGGGTTTTGAATGCTTTAGATATCTTTAAACTACCTATTATCATTGATAACAACGGGTTCTTTAATAAATTAAAATTCAATTTTGAGCACCTTAATTAACTTTCTTCAAATATCCTACTATCATAGATGACAATGGGGTTGTTTTTTATAATTATTTATTTTCAAGGCACCCATACATAATGTTGTTGACAACAATTTTGGGGGGGTGGGGAGGGGGGAGAGATCAAC
>Ga0209208_10004182_pt1 | contig 20570 bp, 8 predicted proteins | sample S1TSphfallax_3_FD_187694 | JGI IMG/M metagenome (GOLD analysis project Ga0209208, IMG submission 187694) | Host-associated microbial communities from peat moss isolated from Minnesota, USA - S1T2_Fd - Sphagnum fallax MG (SPAdes) (version 2) | ecosystem: Host-associated > Plants > Peat moss >...
TTCACACAGGAAAATCTTTCCATTAGGCGGCTATGATCACATATTTTGTCACATATTCAATGTCAACATCAGCTTTTCATTACATTTGTTCCAACTAGTCGGCTCAAAATCACCTCATTTCGTATATTAGTCAAGCATTGATCAAATGCAAAAGCTGCCAAAATCACCTCATTGGTATATTAGTCAAGCATTGACCAAATGCAAAAGCTGTGAAAGATGAATCGTCAGAAAGTGACATCTACCATTTTATCAAGAGAACATGCATGCGTTTCATTTAAATTCTATAGAAAGTTCCATGCATACGAAATGTTCCAATAGTTCCTACCATTGGACTATCTCCACATTTTCAACCCAATTGCAACTCTCCATTGGAAGTGCGTACCAATGCAACAAGAAACACAAGTGGCTTCCCATTAGGCTATTGTGATCACAACATACTCTGAGCAACTCTGGTCATAGCAGCCTTATTGGAAAGAGATCCTACAAAAACAGATACCCACCTAATAGGTAGGTGGTTCACCTCTTATGGCTTGGTGGTGCTTTATTGTGTAACTTGAGGATGCCAATCCCAACTCCTATAGGAGAGTTCCCAAGTCCCAACCCTTAAAAACCATTTCAACTTTATACCCATTGTTCCAAGTCAAGATTGAGAAACTCTGCTTGGGAAATCAACCATGAAAAGCTACAAGATTGCTTTAAATGATGCAACCATGATTGGATAAGATTTTTAAAAAGTGGACGGGCTTTAGAAACCATATTAACTGATCTTGGGTTAGGTTAAGTTAAAAGGGTTAATATGTAGCCTCCCCCTTATAAAGCATGGTTAAACACGTAGTTGGTTGAAAATCAAAAGTGTTGAAAATGTGTGTGTGTGTGTACTTTGTTGAAAAGGGTAAGGAAGGAACCATTATATTAGATACTTGGGAAAATATGGTGGTAGCTCAACCTTGTTGTTGTTGAGTCCTTTAAGGACCATCCCTTGGTCATGCTTTTGTTAGCCCACGACAACAACTTATGGTGTTTGTCCATTGTAACTATGTCAACAAAAATAGTTGATACAAAATTGAGCCTTTCACCCAAAAAACCCCCTAGACATGCAAAAGAAAATCAAAATTATTTTTTTTCAAAAAGTACGAAGCATCATAACAACACATTATTCCTCACTCATCCAATACCATGGCAATTGTTGACATCCAAAAGCGAGATTCCACAAAATGTCTTGTTAGACACCTTCACACCTCTTCTCCTTTGAATGTTATATGCAAGCAAAAGGCACATGATTGAAACATGCTCACCATTCATCAAATTCTCATGTGCAGGTTATGGTGTGTATAGGATAGATAGTGTTGCATACAATTGAAAATTGAAGCAATACGGTAACCAAGGGTTGGTTTGAGTAAAGAGTCAATTACCCGAGGAAACAAATTTGTGGAGTCCCATGTCTCCAATCTCTATCATTCACCCTTCCGGATCAACCCCCAATTTCTTTGGGTGAACAAGGGAATAAATAATACACAATATATACAAACTCTATACCTCCCATCTCTACAATGCACCCTTTTGGATTGACCCCTAGTTTCTTTGGGTGAACAAGGGAGAAAGATTTTTTTTCATTGTATTCCTGACCCATAGCTAACCAAGGCGATTACCTTGGTTTTTGGTTTAGGGGTGATGGTCCATATACCCAACCCTTACCCTCCGGTTCTTTCTATATCTACTATTTACATACCCTAGTAGCTACCAAGTGCTTTCTTTACCCATTCATTCATGAATTTCAATTGGAAAAAAAATGGCTATATGCATTAGTATAGCAAAAAGTCCCACAAGAGTTTTTCAAAAGACATGTTTTGTGCGATAGGGTATTGCGTGCATTAGTGGTGTATATGGGTTTTAGGGTTTAGGGTTTCAGAGTGTCCTCTCATTTGGTTGATGGGTAGCTTCAATTCCCAATCTAGTAATGTGGGTCCAAAAAAATCCAGGTGGGTGACCCAATTCTCAAGTTTCCAAGTTTCTATTCCCCATCTTCTATCCACCTACCTCACTTTACCAAGTGTGAGTGTGAGGACTAGAAAACATACTTATTTTTACTGGCGAAACTGTGGTCAAAAAGAGAAATTAAAAATTAAAAGATTTATCTGATGCAATTTTGGAGATTTTTGATCGTCAAATTTTTTTTTAAAAAATCAAGAAAATTTGCCAGATTTCTATACATGGTTCAAGTAGGTAGCCAAATATTAAAATAAAAGGATGTTTAAAACTTTCATATGTTGTTTATAGCCAAAATTGGCTAAATCTTCATACAGATGATCATCACCACTTTGGCTAAATCTTCCTATGGATGATTGCCATTTTGAATACCTCACAAAATTGACCCAAAAAGCAAAACACTGGACCAGAGGATGGGACTTGTGCATTGATCTTCAAAGATCAATGCACAAGTCCCATCATCCTCTGGTCCTCTGTGCTCAGTGCTCACCCTCAAACTCCATAACTAGTCATGGGAGTGTGGGGGAAGTGAGAGAAGCTGAAAGGACCCCACTAAGGTACTATGTTTTTTGTTCTAGTTTTTTGGGGGTGCATTTGAAAGTCAAGAATCTTTTGTGGGGGCCAATTCAGTGGACTGAAACAAACCAGCAAAAAACACACACACAAAATAAATACCATAAATGAATATTAAATAAATTTATATCACAATTATAAAGCTTCCACACAGCTTGTATTCCATTGCATAAAATGTATATCACACTTTATAATTCTCTTCATTCCATGTGCATTTTTGCCACAATTACCAAGCCAAACATCACCATGTGACAAGTGATCCAATGGGGAGATGATTCAAGATGAAAGAGAGAACCTACTTGAATGAAAATAATTTGGGTTTAAGCAAATAATGAATAACCTATGTGGATGAAATCTGGATGCACTCGGAAAAAGAGAGAGAAAGCCCATTCTTAAATAGGTACAAAGCCAACTTCTTATATGGGTTCAAGTGCCCATTGGAGTCGGCTAGCTCCAGAAATAATGGAATGAAGTGAAATGAAACAAGAGAAAGGGAAACAAAGGGGGGGGGTGCAGAAAAGAAAACAAGGGGTGTGTCACACTCTGGCCTATCCATTCACATTAAAAACATTTCTTAAGGCAAAAGAAGAATTATGGAAACTCAAATATTTCACCATGCAAAAATACAATCTTCAAACAAACCCTCTAAAAGAAACCAAAATCGTTCAAGACGTTATAACTCTATAACTAAACTCAAGTTTCAACAAAAGCCAAAATATCATATTTCAAAAATCCTCATATAAAAATAGACCTATTATTATTACCTTGGGGCCAAAATCCCTTAAGCTACTATACTCTATATTGAATCTAAACACAATATCCTTGCCTTGGTAGGCGAGGCCAATAAATTTGTTGGTTGGTTCATTCAGATTGCAGCAACAATGGTCCCCCCAGATTGGCATAGGAAAATTGTTGTCATATTTTAGCCATTGAGAAAATTTTCACAATTGGGTATATCACCAAAGGAGCCAACAAAGATGAAAATCAAAGAAACATGTATGTGTTAACACTCACACAAAAACCATAGCCAGAGTGGGTATCCAAAAAATCAAACACCCACCCAACACCAGAGTCTTATACCCTATTAGAAATGAGGGTTCAAAGTACTTGACAATAAGAGATAAAAAGCCACTGAGAGCAGCTCTGCTCATGCTCACTATGTGGCCCTCTATCAATATTTCTGACATCCAAGCTCAGTTATTTACTTTTTCCCAATCTCCCGCATAAAACTCAGACTTGGACTCTGCAAGGTGAGAGACCACTGAATAGCAACTCCTCTAACAATATTTCTCATATCCAAGATTAGTTATTTGCTTTTTCCCAACCTTGCCCATAAAACTCAAACTTGGACTCCAAAAGGTGAGAGACCACTGAATAGCAAGCTCATCTGGAGCAATCAAACCATCCATCTAGCCAATCCACAGCAGGTGTTAGGCTTTGCTGTGCCTTTTGCCAGCCTCAGCATCGTGTGCAAGAATGTTGGGTCAAAAGCATTCTGCTGAGCCAAACCCGCATGTTTTGACTTTTCTTCATCCAAAATTTGCTGTCAAGTGGACTGGTGGAGTTGCTCTTCGGAAATACATATGATAATCAAATTTTTCCTTGGAAACTTGTAAGACAACAATCCCTGCCAAATTGTAAGAGAAGATTGAGGGAGCTTGCAGGTCTCCTTGACATTTGTGACTCGTGGCCTGCTGCTGCATCATGTAAAGCCAAAAAAACTTTTAACTGGGTTGGTGCTGGGTCAGATGTAACTTTAATGAGCCTTAAGAGTTAGGCACAGATTTTGACAAAAGCAAGCTCTATCAGCTAAGAACTACTGACTTGCACAGATTTTGACAAAAGCAAGTTCTATCAGCTTGAGAATTACTGACTTGCGGGTCACACTTCAAATTCCAGCAGACCACCAAATGTATCTTCAACAATGTCACAATTTTCACATGCGGGGGGCGGCTGGTAGACAGCTTAACTTGTGCAGAAGATATGTCTCCACAACTATCAGATCTGTATGGAGACACAAGTACTGGATGTACGTAGAAAACATGTGGGGTTGCAGACCCAAGAAAATAAACGCTGGTAAATAAGTTAATCATGGTGTAATTGAAAGAAACCCATCCATCACGACACAATCAGAAAACACAGCAGTGGATGTGTCTAGCATCTATTGCATTCTTGAGGCAAACTTACTTACATGGGTCCTATCTCCTCATTCATTTTCTTAGTCACAACTCACTCCATTCCTGTCCCCAAACGTCTAATACCTGAAAAATACATCTCTCTTTCTAATGTTTGATGCTGCTTTGTTTGCAAAGGATTTAAATAAACTGCCGCAACACCCATCTTTGTACTTGAGGATTGTTGCAAAGAGGAGTTTCTTCGTCCCCACCAATTGCCACCTCCTCAAGAGTTGCCTCAGATGATTTCAGCTTGTTTTGAAAACCCTTAATAACTGCCACAAATTTCAACCTGAGAAATGAGATCATTAGAGTTGTTGACAAACAAAAGGCATGGTGTTCAATCAAGCAGCAAATTTCTCGACCTGAAATGCTGCATTTCTTTCATCAAGGCATGCAGGCAGGCACATCTAGAACATAACTGAAAACTTGGGTCCATGGGTATCTTACCTTACATATTCCAGAAACTTCTCACCTGTATTTGTCAAATACTGGAGATGGATGCATTGAACTTCCTACCAAAGGATCTTGCAGTGAAAGCTTAAAGATCAGCAGCAGCAGCCATGTGACCAGTTCATGCTGTGTTCAACATTGCCTCTCTGAGCCAATTTCTCAGTACTCGTACTTCAGCCCATCCTGAGATTACATGAAAGTGATGCACTTGCAATGCCAAGAAAGCAAATTGTGTTCTGGATTCTCCTTTTTGGGAAAAAATCAGATTTATGCACACTGATTTTTCCTTTCATGTGATACACAAATGGCAGGTTTGTGCAGACTCAGGAAGTGGTCAGGCAGTAGTACCACCACTTTAGTGCCACTGTCGAACTCCAGACCAGTCTTTGCCTGTGCTGACACACTAGGTATATGAGATTGCTCCTCTGAATAATGGGTTCTGTTCAAAAAGAATTGGAACCCTAAGAGATGTGCATCCTAGCACAATTGAAACAGGTATCTAGATCATAAAGATAATGCACAGGTGCAGCTGGAAAGTTGGAAAACCTCAACAGCATGACAGTGCAACAGTGGCCTAACCTGAATGAGAACACAATGTTCAAACTAGTTCTCTGGATGTGATAGAATAGCTAAGCACACACAAGCTGGAGATTATGAGTTTATGTGATTTTACATACCAAGAGGATCAGCTGATCAGCTGTTGTAAATTTCCTAGTGTGGCATCGAGCAAGAGAAAAATGGCATATACTTAAAAGCTTTAGCTTGAACCAAGGGGAGTTCTCACCATTGCAACATAGGATTGCTAGTTATAGCAACGAATCCTCACAGTTGGGGGAGAAACTTGAAGAAGCTGACATTTGCACTCTGACAAATAAAAGGGGTTCTTTCCAAAGCCTCTTGCACCACAACTGACAGGCACAGACAGGCATGAAGAAAAACAACCACACTTGAACGTGGTTTGGAGATGTGTCTGCCATTTTTCCTGCAGTGGAGTCAAGAAATACAACATCAAAAATGCTAATACAGTCTCCAGCATTGACAATACATTACCTATCCATTGGAAATCTGCACAAGTCCTAGGTTTCTTACAGTCCAAATCTGTGCCACAAATAAAGCTCTCACACTCCACTCAAGTTCTAACTTGGCAAACACATGAGAAAACTTGAGATTTGTTTTTTTCTCGCAGATCCTTCTGCATACGTTTGTTTCCAAAAAATTCCAATTCACATGATTCTATGCTGCTGTTTTATAGAGCAAAAGTCAACTGTCCTTTGCAAGGGGGGTTTGTGATAGCAGTGCCTTATCTCTGGGCAGCACCCATCTCTTGCAATCCCCATTTTTATTGGTAGTCTGGTTGAATCCACTTGAACATTTATTGCACACCAACAACTACTCTTCAGCAACACCACAGTTGCAAAACCCCTTCATGTATCCTTCTGGTGGTATACATACTATACAGAGCTTGCATTAGGGTTTCTGACTTTCCGCATCACAGAACTGCATGCCAAACCTCTTTCACAACTTCCTGATGGGAGCTGATGATGGTGAGAGGGAGGGAGCTGCAAGCAGTTCCCTTGTTTGTTTCCTTGCAGGTCCCTCACTCCATCACCCCACAATACATGCAAATGCCCCTCTAATGATGGTAGCATGGTGGAAGTCCCTTCAAAGCAAAAACCTCATGAGCAGAATGCAGCAATTCTCCATCCAACCTTATGATCAGAATGTAGCACTGAATGCAGGCAGCACTTCTCCATAGAACTTCTAGGGTACAGGGTTTAAAGAGACGCTAGGGTTTAGTATTAGAGCCAATCGCAATACAGGAACAGGGGTAGTAGAGGAGAGGAAGGAGAAGACGGAGGGTAAAACAGGTACAAAACGAGCAACAAGTGAGAAATGCTTAAGTTTCTGAGAGCTTCCTCTGTGATTGAAATCCTTGAGAGATTCTTTGGCAGACGAAAGGTGGTGCTGGTGGCGGAAGCTGCTTCTTGTTTATGATCAGAGAACAACAACAAGATGGTGGTGGTGGTGGAAGAAGAAGAGCAAGTGAAGAGGAAACCATGGAGAAGAGCAGCACCACATGTGGTTGCTTTCCCATTTCCTCTACAAGGACATATCCGACCCTTTGTGCATTTCTCCAAGAGATTGGCAGCTGAGTATGACGTTGCCATCACTTTCATCACCACCACTGCACACCTTGAAAGCACACGACGGGAGCTGCTGCTGCAGCTGGAAGAAAAAAAAGATGAGCAAGAACAAGGAGAAGAAGAGAGATTCAAAGCCATCTACAAGACCAGCAACAACAACATTCAACTGGCTTGTTTCTATCTGCCTGCAGAGTATGCGGAGGTGACAAGTGACAATTTCTTGGATCTAGCACAATCTGTACACAATCTGCAAGACTCTTTTGCAAAGCTCATGAAGAAATTGATGATGGGTTCTTCATCATCCGCTTGTACCAATTCTCCTTCTTCTGCAATGTCTTCTTCTACTTCTTCTTCACATACTGAGAGTTTTCAGCCTCCTGTGTGTATCATCTCCGACATGTTTCTCGGCTGGACCCAGGTATGTCCCTACAGGAGAAAACTGCCATTTCTCTCTTTCGCATCTTCTCCACATGTCTTTGTTTGTTTCCTTTTGTTTTGTGAGGTGAAAGACCAGACTCAGAACTCCCATCTCACAACTCCCTGAGCTGCAACCAGATAGAGTCCAGCTCCTCCTGATGGGTCAGGCAAGTCGAACAAGATGCAAATGCCATTCTATTTGCTTCCTCTTTTGCTCTCCACATGGTGTTGTTTGTGAAGACTGTGAACCCATCTGGTGAGGACAAAGAGAATCGAGGCTCAAAAGACCAATTCAGAACTCCCTGTGCTGCTGCAACCAGATAGGTTTCAGTTCCTGATGAGTTCCTTATGTGTTAGGCAGGTCCAACAACATGCAAATGCCATTCTATCTGCTTTGTCTTTTGCTCTCCGCCACATGTGCTGTTTGTGAAGTTAATGAACCTGTCAGGTGAGGAGAGAGAGAATTGAGGTGAAAGATCAACAATAACTGACAACTTCCAAATTTGCCGCAACACTCACATAGGGAGAGATCTGGTGCCTGATCTGAATTCAGCAATTAGTTCAGCAAGATGAAAATTGTATTTTGATTTGCTTCATCTTTTGGTCTCCGCGTGTGCTGTTTGTGAAAGACTTAAGAAACTGAGATTCTTCTTAAGGTGAGAAAAAGAGAATTGAGGTGAATGACCACCTGACTCCAGAACACCTGCTGTGTGCTGCAATAAGATTGTGAGAGATCCCCATCTCCTGATGAATGAGACACTTTACATTGTTGTAGAAAAGAGGCTACTTCCTAATCAAGCAAGCTTCAGCTAGTGTCAGAGCTTTGTTTTGGAAAACTTTCCACAAATATGATTATTTCTCGGTCTTTCAAATGAGTATTAGGCTGATTAGTACTAGATTAACTCAGATTGACATGGTGTAATATGAAATGATTGTTGTCATTTCCTTTTGGATTCCAAGCATGGAGTAGTAGGTTACTAAACTGTAGTAATAATGCTTGGGATTTGGGGGATGATGATGCCAGGATACAGCTGATGAATTCAAGGTGGCCAAATATTGTCTTTCTTCGTCCCCAACACATTTCATTTCTTTGCTGTGTAGACTCCCTGAATTGAATGCCCAAGGCCGCATTCCTGCACAAGCCAATGGACAGCCTTACACCATTCCTGGCTTTCCTCCCATTGCACCCCTTGATTTGCCTCGGACTTTACAAGGAGATCAAAAGAAATCGGAGTTCCTTTTTTATCATGGGGCGTGCTTGTGGAGAGCTACAGGATTTCTTGTGAATAGTGTGTATGAGCTTGAAACTAGCATCATTGAAGGTTTAAAAGATATGCTTCAGACTGGATGCCAAGTAAATCGGGTGCGTTCCACCACCAATATAGCACCTTGTGGGTGGCAATTTTGCTTGACAAATTGGATGTTGTTTTGGCCTGCAAACTACCATGCCAATGTCCCACTTTCATATTCATATGAGATTTTCATAATACAATTTTGTGGAGGTAGTCAAATCTCATAAATTGCACTTTGCCAAAACTTGGTTACCACTTACATACATTTGTGTTTGATGAACATTTTGGTTCTTTGACAATCGCATCTGATTGTTGTTGCTTATGGATAGGGGTTGCTATTATAGGTGCCAAGAGTATTGACAATTGGGCCTCTTCTTGAAGGCATTGGTGAAGGTGATCAAGCTTTACAAGAAAAGCTACAAGTTGAACAAGGAGAGAATGAGTGCTTGAAATGGTTATCCAAACAATCAACAGACGTCTTGTATGTTTGCTTTGGAACAATAACAATGCATGGCAAGGAACAAATGTGTGAGCTTGCTCTAGGACTTGAAGCAAGTGGGGTGCACTTCCTTTGGGTTGTTAGGACCCCAGAAGGTGAGAAGTCAACTGTTGCAACCCTCCTACCTAGGGGTTTCTTGGAGAGGACGAAAGAGAGAGGCTTGGTGTATTTTTCTTGGGCCCCACAACTCCAAATCCTCGCACATCCTATGGTCAAAGGATTTCTAACACATTGTGGATGGAATTCAATTATGGAAAGCATTGCAATGGGAGTGCCAATGATTGGGTGGCCAAATGACTCTGACCAGATGGTGAATTGCCAACTATGTGTTGACCTTTTGAAGATTGCAGTTGCAGTTAAGAAGTCAGGTGAGTTTGAGGAGGTTGTTGGACGAATGGAAGTTGAGAGAGTTGTTCGACTTTTTACAAAAGACCAAATTTGTGGTGTCTTGAAGACTAAAGTTGAGGAACTTCGTGTGTTGATGAAAGGGGTGCAACTTGGACCTCGAGGATCTTCAAGGAAAAACTTGGATCTTTTTGTCAACCTTCTCAATTCCATGACTTTGAACAACTCATGAACTAACTACTCATGGGCTACAAATTTATATTGGTATGTGTATTAAGGATTGTAGTAATTATTATCAACATGCATTTGTTTTGGAGACAAACATTGGATGTGTTATCAAGAACTAAATTTCTTTACTTGTTTGAAAATTCATGTTGTTACATTTGTTGTTGAAATGTTGAACAAATTTTGTCAAGACATTTTGTAGGAAATCATTTGTGATTGTGATCTCAACAACAACAAATGTGAAGTAAGCAAATTGCATGGATACCAAACCATGATAGTGCATTTGAACAAAGTTGGTATTTGGTTATTGAAATTGATGTTGTGGATCAAGAAAAAGCCTTCGATTATCTTTTTTATTTGGGAACTATAATATAAACATGACTTAATACAAGTGGTGTGCAGATGACAAATGTATTTATTGTAACAGCCATTACCCACCTTTCTTTTTGAGATTGGACCTTGTTTGGTTTGGTTTGTAATATTGTGTTCATAGTTGGTCGCATTGTTTAGAACATGGTTCATACAAAGATGTTGAAGATGAAGCTGGTAACAAGGTGGAGGAACTTGGAAGAAGGGTGGACATACAAAGAACAACTAATACCAGTCATGAGAAAAATGGATGAGGATGCATGAGTAAGGTTTGAAACAATTGAATAGCAAACCACATTTGATTCTTCTTGTTTAACTTTGACTCCCATTGATTCATGTGCATCCTTGTTTGTGACTTTAAAACAATCTTTTGATTGGTCATCAACCGTCCCAGTCCATTAAGTTCAATTCGGATTGCTTATGAAATCAAGACTTTTGGTATATCCATGTAGTTGGAATGAGTTTTCAAAAACAAATCAAAATGTGTGAGAATGGGCATAACAAAAGACATACCTTTTGACATTCAATTAAAATTTGGAAATTTAGAGGATTTGATTATAGTGGCAAATTTCAACAAGAATTTGCACGATTGTGATCTTATCCGATACAAAAGAATAAAACTAAAAATAAAAGTAAGATTGAACTCAAATGAATTTATATTCAATTCACTTGTTATTGCTTGTATCGAAATAATAAACATAGCAAACATTGTCACAACATGTATTGACATATTTGGAAAGATTATGCACATTGGAACAATCTTTAGTAAAGAGTCCCACCATATGAACATCAAACATTGTCCCAACATGTATTGACATATTTGGAAACATTATGCAAACTAGAACAATCTTTAGTAAAGGGTCCCACCATATGAACATCTTAGGCTATAGCCCAGTATTGGATGGTCACCAATAATCCTCAAATATTAAACACAATGAACTCACTACACATGGATGTTGAATACATGGCTTGCACATTTGCTATTTGATGAACTTTTTGATAGTTCTAAGAAAGTAATGACAATCATGTTGAAAAGCAATCAAATTCTCAAACAAACAAGCAAAACAAGGAAAAGGAAAGGATAAAGGTGACACTTTTGGATCACACATTTTCATGTTTCTTTTTAAACAATAAAAGGGTGAAAACTTATCCACATAGTTATGAAGAAGATGAAAAAGAAATGGTGTAAACAAAATTGGAAAAAGTCAATTGAAACCATCATACTATGAAGGATAGTTGTTTGTTTTGTTTGCCTTGTCATGTTAAGATCTCCCTCACCATGAGGTCCTTAACTATGTTCTTAGTACTATTGGAAAGTCCTCAATGAGTAGGGGTTGATGGAGGTGATTTTATAATATTTAGACTTGGAATGTAAGAGTCTTGGGGTGGTCACTTCCATCTTTTTTTCAAACTACATGCAAAAAATATCGGACTAAAATATGTTTTTTTCAAAAGTAACATTCTAAATACATTTCAAAATAAAACTACTTACTATAATCATTAGATACCATATTTTAATAAGTATAATTTATATTTCTCTTTTTGAAGATTAATAATAGGGGCCAAGAATGTGAGAAACACATGTTAGGATGGAGGTTTCATAAAAAGGTGGGTTGTACTTGAATGATGAAAATAAATTTGGAATTTAGGGAAAATTTCAAAATGTTTACACCTTGAATGGTGTTGATGTTGAATCTCTCTCTCTCTCTCTCTCTCTCTCTATGTATAGATTTTTTTTTATGTAATATTAAATATTAAATATATGATAACTATAGTCAAATATTAAAAAAATAACATATCAAATAACTATGCTCATTAAAATAAAATAATTACAAGGTGGTTTTGTAATTTTCAAACACATGGTGTCAAACTTATAAACTTGTGATGAAGTTTTGGTATTGGAAATTCAATAAATTAATTTTAAATCATATATATTTTGTAAAATTAAGTTAGAAAATGTGTTCAAAAACACATCCCACATTATTTCATTTTGAAAGCACAAACATTATTCATGACCCAAAGTGATCTATTGTTTACCTTACATAATGTAATGTGATACCCAAAATGAAATAACACATTAAACACCTTATAATGACAAATTCAAGATTTTAAATATAATTCAAACTTTTCCTTTTGAGGTAGCAAATCCTTATGTAGGAAATGATTATAGAACTACATGGAGAATGTGATAAGGGAATGTGTGTGTGTGTGTGTGTGGAATGATTATGACAAGTTTGGATCAGGTGCAAACTCCATCTTTGAAAAGCATGACATCAACTTGTAAACAAACGAAGTTGAACATGGCTAAAGAAACTATAAACTACACCTTACTTGAGTAGTGGATTATGTTTCTCACATTTCCTACACAAGGGCACACACTTCTACAAATTTCATCCCAACCTCTCACATTATATTATCCATTTTTTCATATTTATGGAAGGGATGGGGAAACAAGAAATGTTTTCATGTTGGATGTAATAAACATTTGTTTCTTGGCCTAAATAAGAAGTCAAGTGGACTTATTTTACAAAACACCTTAGAATTTTTTTATTCAAACAATTATATATATATTCCCTACATAATATTACACATGAAAGTATTTTGCATAATATCAACATATTTTACATGAATGAACGTGTATGTGTTGTTCTTGTTGGTAGAACTTGCAAAGGTGACAAAAGTAGGCACCAATGTTCTTTTATTGACAAAGGGACCATGGAACTAAATTGTGGCTTTGAAGTTCATGGGCTTGATTTACTAGGTTTGCCTCCAAGATCAATTGGAGTCATAATACGTCCCTCCATCCATTCTCTAATATGACACTTTTAAATAATTACTAAATTCAAAGCAAATAATCCACTATTATGTTTACATAGTATGGACAATGTACATAGTATGGACAATGGCTCATTGAAATTTAAAATTGTTCATTGGTCCATAATGTATTAACTACCACTTTTTGTTATAGCATGATTTTAGTATTATGGTAGGCGATGATCCCCTTCCTTGGCATGTACTACCCTAATTGACGAATTTATTTCTTAACATATTTGAGCTTTACATTATTGCACAGTACCAATGATGATTAACTATTTTATTTTATTTTTATGTTTTCATATGGTTTTTAATAATTCATCATTATTTATGTCAATATCAAATTTTAAATCAATATACATTTCATGGACATGAAAAGACATGTTAATTTGTTTTTTCATATCCATATTGGTGGATAGGGGAAAATAATGAGATAACTACAAAATGGAAGTAGTTATTAAGAAAAGGTGGGAGATAGTGATTAAAAAGTAAATAGGGAAAACAAAATAGTTATTTAAAAAAAAATGAAGTAGTTATCCTTGAAAATGAGGTAGTTATTTTTGAAATTGTCTTTGGGATGATCCATGGATGACCATATGAAGGATTCCAAAAAATCCCCCATATAATAGTTCCAATTATTCATACCTAAAATAAGATAATAGAGCTATCCAAAAAGTAAGGTAAAAATAGCACTACAATTGTGAGTTTGGTCATAAACAAGGTGATATTTTTTTAAAAACTTGCAAAAAAATGCATTAACATTCAAGGGGAAGGGTGAAACTTTAAAAACCATCAATCTTGGTGGTAGATTAAGTTTCACCCTTCTTTTTTTTTTCCTTGAACATGTCCATTACTATTACATATACTTTCATTGCTCATGCCTACATAACTACTATAATTCCTCTCAAACCTGGTCCATTAAATGTTGAATTTCAACATTTCATACCCATATTTAATAAAATTTCCTTAGTTTATAAACACCATTAAAAGAAGGGTTAAGGGGTGAAAGGAGGCCCAAAAATAGGAAGAAAGGTGAATTTAGGGATTTTCTAATGTGCCTTAGGGGTTTAACTTTGCTTCCTAGTTTGTCATTCGAGCAAGGCCAAGATTATTAACAAATGAATTAGGAGATCAATTTTTTTTAACATAAAAGCCTATAGGTTCACAGCAAAACCAAGGCCCATATTTAATAACAAACTAAAAGATAAAATTCTCTAATGTAAGGGCTTGTAAATAGGTTCCAAACAGATAAATGTGTCAGGTAAAAAATCTTTTGAGTTTCATAAGTTTGAACCTTAAGTGTGAAGGATGGTGGATATATTATGGAGTTTGTTTTGTTAATCTTGGGTATGATGTCTTGTAATTGGAAATTTAACTTTATTTGATTGAGTCATTCATTGCATATGCTTTTTGAGTTGTAGAATGGATCAAATTGTGACAACAAATCCAAAAAAATTGATGAACAATTGCAAGGAATTGAAAAGATGAAAATAAAAAAAAAGGTTTGTCATGGTTCTATTTCAATACAAATGTCATGTGGCTAGTTTTTGTAGTGATCATTATGAGTTATTAACATTTTTGAATCCGATAAGAATTTTATTCCTTATTTTGATTTGTTGTATTATACTATAAGGTGCCTAGCAAAAGTATCATTGGGTGGTACCACTAGGGATGTCACACTTTCATTTCATTCGACAAATTGAAAATTTAAGAAATATAGGAAGCATTTAAATTTTAAAAATTGCTAAAATATTTTTGTGAATACATTTACCAAGTTGAATAGACTTTGAAACTTTAATGAGATAAAAACTATTCTATATTTTGATGTTTAGGTAATCATCGTATTTAGAAAAGTTTTAGGAATGTAACAATGTGTATTTTCCTTGAATTTTTTGGTGAGGAACACAAGTTTGACTTTAGCAAGTAAATAGCAATTACATGGGTGCAATCATGTTAATATGTGTACCAAAACAATTGGAACCACTACTTTTGATTTCATAGTTCAAAGTGATAATTTAAGTTGGTGTTGAATTTTTTTGATTTACTTACATAATAACATTGACAATGTCTCATGGGAATATGTAAATCAATTTGAAATCAATTTAATAAAAAAATGCTTAAAAAAGTTGTACTTAGTGCTTTTGCTTTTTGAAGGACATGTAAAAAAAATTGGAAATATTTGAAAATGAAAAAAAATTGGAATTTAAAAATATAATCCTTAACATAATAGTATAAAGATTATTTTTTTAAAATAAATTTTTAAAGAAACGAAACAAGAAATAAGTAGTCACCTAAAGGGGTGCCTCTAGTTCATTATATTGTGATTGAACCCACATAAAAACAAACCACTAGAGGAATTAAAAACCTCGAGTAAAAGGAAAAGAATGGGAGGACACATAGAGCACTTAGTACTTGGATGTTGCAAAGAATAACTTTGTGGAAGCCAAAAGTAACCAAGCAAAACTTGGAGAACATGTAATGCAAGTGTGGAATAATTTTTTAGAGGAAATGGAACACTATGTGTGACGAAAGCTCATGTAGAAATAATAGAATGAAAGAAAGGTGAAAGCTTTAATAGATAAGACACTACAAGAAATTGTGTTTGCAAAAACTTCAATACCTTATAACTAGGTGTTTGGTGCAACTAATGTGTAACTATGTCACATCTATTCCTTGGAAATACAAGACATTTAAAAATAAAATGTCACATTAAAAGTTCACAAGTTCTATGATAGCCACATATTAGTTACAAAATGGACCCTTTACAATTTGAATATGCTCCATATATTATATAATTATGGTTAACATATTTTGAATTTGTGTTCAAGTTGCACAAGAGGAGTTGAAAGCAACCACCGTTCTATTAACATATAGCCAAGTGACACATATTATCATGCCAACATTATGCATTACTAGCATGGCAGTTGATAGTTGACACCATGGCAATAATTTGTTAGTTCCAACTTTTTGCAACTGGTCATCAACTATGTTGTTTTTTGTGATACAACTAGTCATGAAACTAGGTTATTACTATATAAAGTTTATTAAATTTCAGTAATGTGTCTACAATTCAATTAATCTGATATGATTAGCTATCAACTTTGTTGTAACTTAAACTAAATCTCACATCAAACCATATAATTAATTGAAATTGTAGTTATGAAATGAGATTGAAACAACAATACATTGTACTACCAATGCCATTGTGTTGTACATGTAAGTCTTTTTGTTTGTTTGTTTATGTTTTTATTGATTGAGACCATCAAAATCTTATTTTTGATTATTGTGTGAAATTATAATTATTTATGGGTGTAATGAGTAGATTTATTCAAGTTCAACACCCATGTTGTTTTGTGCATTTGCAATATCATTTGTTTGTTGTTCTTGTGCATCAGAACATTACATTATTAGGTTGTTAGTTTTTATGCAACTAAAATGAATTATTGATTATTAACTTTGACGGTGCAAGTCTTAAACATCCTAACTTTTTTATTAAGACAATGAATGTGAAGGTAAATTTACATTTACATGTGAGAAAATTCAAAAGCAATGTGTTGCAATTTTGTTTGTAAATATAGAACTTGTAATCAATAATAAGAACCAAAATAGTTATAACAAATGTTTAATTTTTAATGTTTTTGTGTCAAAATTTGTATAACTTATGTTATAAGTGCTTTAAAAACACTCATGAAAATGTTTCTAATATGTTATGAAAACATGTGGTATGATTTGGAATGAATGTAATAAGTATGAAATATTTTAACACCTTTATTATCATTGTAGTTAGTGCTTTAAAAACAATGTAGGGAATCTTATTTTCTGGGATAGCTTTAAAACATGACATATTTTGGGGGAGACTTTGTTAACAAATTTTTACATCATACTGTAAAGTAAGATGTTGTCAGGTCAAAAAAAAAATTGATGAATTTTTTCAATTTACAATTGGGGATATTATGAAAATATTCGAAAAAAGGCACTTTAACCCAAGGGTGCAAGGTTGGCTCATGTTAGCATGGAAACACCTAACATGTGTTGTTTATATTACATTTCAATGATAAATTATTGATGATTTTGTATGTACATTGCTTTTTAGTTACATTATAGTTGTAAAAGACTTTTACTTAGATTAATAATATGAACATTATATTATTATGAAGCTATTCTTACATTACAAATGTGCTTGCATCATTTCACATTTGAAAATTATTAAATCATAAGCCAACTTTTGAATAGATACAAAGTGGACCTCTCAACATTATATCTATAAATAAATATTAAATATGATATTTGATAACAATAGTTTTACCATATTTTTTACTTAACATTGAAGATGTAAATAAAGTACATATCATTAAAAAGGACCACGGATAACAAAAAATTGTTCATATGAGTATTGTATTTTCCAACATTGAATATTTATACATATAATTGTATTATTGGAGCAAGATGTTTATCATTATTTATGTAATGGATTTATGTAACGTGTTTCATGATGCAAAATTATTGTCCATTTTAATAGGCACAAAATAATATCATCCATAAATGGACTATTATATGCCATCTTTATATTACCATAAAAATCAACAATTTTAAATTGTGACACATGGCATATGCCATCTGGCATTTTTAAATTTTGGCGAAAATGAATTAAATTCAATATTTAAATAGGTTGGTCAAACTAAATAGGTAGGTAGGTAGGTAGGTAGGTAGATAAGTCAATAGGTAAGTAGGTTGGTAGGACTAGGTAGGTAGGTAAGTAGGTAGATAGGTAGGTTAAGGAAGTAGGTAAACATTTAATTTTTTTTTAAATTTTAATTTTTAAGGTTAAGCTCCTTAAATGGTTAAGTTCCTTTGATTGGTTCATCCTAATTGACATGTGTCTTTTAATGTGAATGTGTAGGACAAAGATTCTTCATTATATAATTCTCAAGATGGAAGTGAAGGACAAAGCATATGGGATAAAAATTAAAGTTGTAACTTAGTTCCAAACTAAATTGCAATTGAAAAGTTTATCTCATATCCATTGTCCTCCTTTTTAATTTTGTAAATTATAAATTATATAATAAAATAAAAATAAATTAAGTATATAACTAAACATATAAGCAAGCAACTAACTAGTTAATTATAAATAATTGGTTAATAATTTGTATGATAATATATATATATAAACTATAAATACTAAGTATTAACTGTTAGTTATCAACTAATTAATAAGTAGGTAGCTTACTTTAGTTAGGTAGGTAACCTAGGCTAAATAGGTAGGTAAATAAACATATATAGGTAGGTAGGTAGTTAATTTGCTTTAATATAAACTAAATAAAACTTTATTAATACACCAATGGAACATACCCCCATTACATCCTTAATATAACTTAGCAAAAATACACATACCTTTCAAAAGTTTTTAAATCACTTATGTATACCACTAGGGGCTATGTTGACACCCTAATGGTGTAACTACATTTGGTTCCATTTGCAAATAATGTGACATTTGGGCATGATCATGAATTTAAAAAAATAAGAATACATAATGAAAAAATCATTAGTTACAAATGTAGTTGTAGCATAGTTACAAGAATGGTCAAGGGTGCAAAATAGTTGCAAATACAATTAGAGCTAGTTGCAAATGACAATGAGTTGCAAATAGTTGCAAATGCATTGATTGCATTTTGTGGGATTTATTTTAGTGTTAACATCTACCACACCATTTATTCCATCTCCTACTTCAAGCTTTGGTTTTTCATCTACATCAAATGGCAAAGCACAAACAAAAGTGAAAGTGTTCCAATCATAGTCCACAAACTTTACCACCATAAGATGGTGGTGAACAACAAGTTAAAAAAAAAATTGAACAAGGCAACAATGGAGGTTAACATATAAAAGAAGAGATAGGTGTAGTTGAACAATATCAAAACAATGAAAGATCTAGGAGTTTTGATAGACGAAATTTCTTAAACAAAGGTTTTAAAAATGTTAAACTTGTAGTTAGAAGTCCCTATACCAACTATAATCAATTGGATCTTCAATTTGGTCACCAATGACTTTGTATGTGATGTTTACATGACATTTGTGCAAAAAGTTAGTTAAGATAACTATAGCTAGGAACAAATGATTATATTTTTCTTTTGTAAAATTAAATCATTTCATTAATTTTTTCCATTTCTATTCCAACCCCCCAATTCCCAATTTGACTTTCATTTTATACCCTACATGCATTTTGTTCTATGTTTGCATTGCATTTAGGTCATGTCTAGGGGCAAGCTTGCACCTACCAAGCTAATGTGCAACAAATATCTCTTCACCCACATACTTGGGTCCCCCAATAAGTATTCAAAATACTTGTTTGTGTGTAAAAATAATGATACCAATTTTGGTACAAGTCCAACTTGTGCAAGATGTTCACATCATGGAAGGAACTAGGATAATTGTTATTCAAGTCAATGAATAATTCACAATGGTCTAGGACCACATTGTTGTTCATACAATACATCTTCTTACAACCATTAAACCATTATTTGTGAAAGTCATCGTTCCAAGGTTTGCAAAACTCAATGAAAGTCCCATCAATAAGTTCAATACAATCTTAAAATTCAAGGATTTGCTTTCCAAGGGTAACTTGTCCTTAATAATAAGCCATATAATTTTGTTAGCTACATTGGCCTTCTTAATGCAATATGTAATGAAAATTACATCATCTTCATTGAAGTTCCACAAGAATGCATCATACATGATTACATTGTCATGTTTCATGTACATGGTGAATTGGACAATTGTTCCTTTGGGCTCAAGTTAGTTGATCATTTTGTCACAATGTGAGCTTCACTAGTGGATCTTGCATCATGGGCAACAATGGTGGGGACCACTAATGTTTATAGTTAATCAAACTTTAACAAATTGAAGTTTGTTAAAGTTTTGAACAAACCTAAAATTGCTCCCATTGTGATGAACACATCCTAAACACCCATGTTTTAGTTGTTTAATTGCCTAACACTTGGTTTCAATTTGTTTGCATCAAATAGCTCCAATGTGTTAGTGCTCGCAACTACATCCATAAACACTATTTGATATTGTATGTGCATTTTTTGAAACATTTCCTCACCACTACTTGATGAAAAGCTATCACCTTTGTTTTAAAAGGCATCACTGGTAGAAAAAGCCATGGAGTGCAAGAAAATTAAAAAAGAACACTTTAAAAAAAGATTCAAAAAAGCCTAATACAAGCCTCTAAAAAACCCTAAAATGAATTCTTTTTAAAGCAAGAAAAAATGAAAAACTCACT